>Ga0307376_10000027_pt1 | contig 270002 bp, 241 predicted proteins | sample TR2MG_FD_202536 | JGI IMG/M metagenome (GOLD analysis project Ga0307376, IMG submission 202536) | Soil microbial communities from Risofladan, Vaasa, Finland - TR-2 | ecosystem: Environmental > Terrestrial > Soil > Coastal area > Acid sulfate soil | place: Finland: Risofladan, Vaasa...
ATTAATCAGGTTTTTCATGTACTTCTTATGGGTTTTGCCAACAGTTCCATTCATCATCGACCTGAACTTCAGGAATGCAAATTCCTTACCATCCTTTCCCACCCTTTTCTGTCTAAAAAGAACGGGGCTGCCGGATTCAATCCTTATAACAAGACCAGCGATAAGCATTGGTATACCCAGAACACCAATAACCATAAGACTGCCCACAATGTCAAATACCCTTATCAAAGAATCCGAGAGCCTGCAGTAGTTCTTGCGAGAAAATTCCCAAACAGGTTTCCCATCGATTCTCACCCAGGAAAATTCCATCCTCAGATTTTCGAATGCCGGTATGATAGCTTCAACCAGAGGATATTTATCCAGCTGGTTCTTTATCTTCCTGTAAACATTGCCAAGGTTTTCGCCATCGCACCAAACAAAGGCTGTATCCGTGCATTGCTCGTTTTGGCTGTCGCAATATCTGAAACCATGAATAGGTTGAGAGAGAAACTTAAGGACACTACTTTTTTGAGTCGAATTGCTTGCGTATATTTCTACTCTAATCTTTCTTTTCTCATTTCCAAACCACCTCTCTATCAAAAAAGGAGCAAGTAGAAAACGAAAAACGATATTAAGCATTAGGAAATAAACAAGAAAAACAAGAATTACAATACGCGATAATTCAAGTAACTCGAATTTCGTAAAGAATGTTATCAGGATATAAAGAAGCACAACAGAAAACGATGAAAGAACAACCTTCAAGAATACCTTCGTTTGATTCACATACCGCTTTCTATCATATAGGTTCTGGTATAGAAAAATACAGAATGTAACAACCCAGAGAAAAGCAAAAGTCGCCCAGAACGTTGGATTGTTTCCCACACCGTACCTTGACAACATAGCAAAATAAAAAGCAAAAAACACACTAACTAAATCAAGTATAACCAGAAAAAGCATTTAACAACCTTCCTTAATTTTATGCATAATATTTCAAATACAACGCAGTATCCTTAATTAGCAAGAACTGTGCCACAGACACAATTTCTGTAAGTCCTTATTTTGTAGATGATAGGAGTGCTTGATTTTTCTCTTGGCCAGAACAGGTGTTCAACATCTGAACATTATGTTCAGAATCCGAACACTTTCAAAAACACCTCTTGGAGCAAATTAACACGTATTATCACCGCAAAGCCGCGAAGAACTCAAATACTTCTTTCGGGAATGAAGTAATTGGTAATTAGGTAACTGAGTAATTTCGTGTTCAACACGACCTACCACAGAGACGCGGAGACACAGAGCATGCCCTGAGCCCTTCGTTTCACTCGAGGGTAAACTTCGTCGAAGGGAAAATATTTATTTCAGAGTTTTAATCAATGCAACCAATCCACTAAGCTTATCCTGTGGACCTCCAAAATGACTGTCATTGCGAATATTCTCCCATTCTAACTTCTGAAGCAATCTCGTTCCTGTCTGTTTACTGTTTTCTGTTTGCTGTTTACTGTGTTCCTCCCCGACACACCGTTTCTCCGTCTCACCGTCTCACCGTTTCACCGTTTCTCCGTTTCGCTCCTCACTCCCCTTTCATCCTTGCCCTTTCCCCGACAAACTCCTTCACTTTTTCTGCGACATAGAATATCTCTTCTCGTTTGAGCTCCGGAAACATAGGTAACGAAACAATCTCCTTCGATACACGCTCGGCAACAGGAAAGTCACCATTCTTGTAACCCAGGTGCTTATATGCTTCCTGTAGGTGCAATGGAATGGGATAATGAATGCCAGTGCCAATACCCTGGTTTTTTAGATATTTCTGAAGTTCATCCCTATCCTTAGTCCTTATCACATAAAGATGGTATATATGCCTTGCATATTCCATCTCGGCTGGAATGACAACATCATCAACCTCTTTGAAAAGTTCATTGTATAGTTTAGCGTTCTGCTGGCGTTTCTCATTCCAATCATCCAGAAACTTAAGTTTCACGCTGAGAATTGCACCCTGGAAACCATTCATCTTGGAATTCCATCCAAGAAGATTGTGATAATATTTTTTTATCTGACCGTGATTTATTAACATACGAACCTTTTCGGAAAATCCCGCATCATCCGTAACGACAGCACCACCGTTACCGTATGCACCAAGATTCTTACTCGGATAGAAACTGAATGCAGAGACATTAGCGAAACTCCCTGCCTTCTTGAACTCATCTCCAACCTTGTATAATGCACCGTGTGCCTGAGCCGCATCTTCAATCACATAGAGACCAAACTTATCGGCAATCTCCATAATCGATTTCATATCAGCCATCTGACCGAAAAGATGAACGGGAAGTATTGCTTTTAACCTTTTTTTTGTCCTCGTATCAATATAGGATTTTCTTTTTCCACTCCACCGACAGTTTTTCTCGACATAACTTCTTATTGAATCAGGTGCAATATTGTATGATGCTTCATCAATATCCACAAATATGGGTCTTGCACCTGTAAGGCTGATTGCCTCAGCAGTTGCAATGAAAGTCGTATCTGCGGTTATCACCTCATCCCCTTCCCCAATCTCCAGTGCCTTCAAAGCAAGATATACTGCAGTAGTGCCACTCGACACTCCTATTGCAAATCTTGTATTACAGTATAAAGCAAACATCTCTTCAAACTTTTTGACATGGGGCCCAGCTATAAACCATCCGCTTTTCAGCACATCCCGGATAGCCATATCAATTTTACTACTAAGAACCTCATATTGCCTTTTCAGGTCAAAAAATGGAACCTCCATAATTCCCCCTTTCCTTAATATCGTTTAGACCGTTAGTATCGTTGTTCAATCATTCAACTTCGTAATTAGGTAATTGTGTAATTGGTAATTTCGTTTAGTTCGTTTGAACGTTTAGAGCGTTTGGATCGTTAGCATCGTGCTGAGCGTAAGGTGTCAACCAATCCAACCAATCGAACTAATTCAACCAATTCAACTGTTCTCTCCGTTTCTCCGGTTCACTCTTCCCTCATCTCTCTTCCCACTGTGGCTTAAATAATTAGCAAACATTAGAATATGTCATATAGAAGCAGTTTATGATACGGCAAGAAAATAATCTGTGTATTCCCCACCTGCAGCTTATCATCCAAACTGAGGTTGACAACCAAGGCTTTTTGTGGCTCGTATTTTTCAATAAAAGTTCTTAACGACCGCTTGGTTGTTTTTTGTCTTAAGTGCATAAATTTGATTTCAATAGGAACCAGGTTTGCTGACTGTTCAATAACAAGGTCAACCTCTGCTTTATCAGATGTCCTCCAGAAATGAAGACGCCCGCCGAACTTTTTCGTCTTCTCTCCCAATAGATTAAATACAAAATTCTGGAACAAAAAACCATCATTTTGAATAGTCTCATAATTTCCAAACCGACCTATGGCATGATTTCTCAAACCAATATCACAAAAATAGATTTCAGGTGATTTCGTAATCTCTTTTTTGTAATTCTGAAAGAAAGGTGTAACAAGGTCAATTATGAAAGTTTTTTCTGCATACCATATATATTTCTTCACCGTTTGTACGGAAATCCCGAGATGGGCAGCTAATTGCGAATAGTTCACAAGCTGACCTATCTGTGCGGCAAGCAGTTTAATAAGATTAATAAACACATCCGGACGGTCAATTCTCAAAAGATAAACAAGGTCTTTCTCCACATAACTGCGAAAAATTTCATCTATCAGGTATCGTTTTTCGGTAAGTTGCGGCTCTGTTATTATCCTGGGATAACCACCTATACTGAGATATTCGTTCAGGAGGAATTCAAGTTTTTCTTTCTCCATAGCGATAAAATCCGCAAAACTTTTTTCATACCTATAATCCGTTTTATAATGAACAAACTCTTCAAATGTTACAGGAGAAATCTCAAATAATCGTTTACGTCCAGCCAGGGATTCTTGTATTTTCTCTTTGAGTTCCAGACTACCGGAACCAGAAACGATAAATTTATATGGCAAACCTATATCATAAATACCTTTTAGGAAAAGACCGGCATTTTCCTTTCTCTGAATTTCATCTACAAAAACATAACCGCTTTTGTCCCCAAATTCCAGTCTAATCTTATTGACCAGTTTCTCCTGAGATTCGAAGTATGCAGTTTCTGGACCATAATCGAGATTAAAAAAGAGCGTCTGATTCCCCGATTGATTCAGTCCATCTTGCAATATGCGCATCAAGGTTGTTTTACCAACCTGACGCGGCCCAACAATAACCGTTATCTCTTTTGCCTTAAGATGCTCCTTTAGGGACTTAAGAATCTTTCTTTTTATCATACGCATAGTATAAACCGATAATTACAAAAGTCAAGTTAAAAACTTATCGGGTTAAAGCCAACACTTCATTTATTTCCGAATTTGTTTGGGCTATCTGATTGATCTATTTAGGCGGTCTCACACCTTCACCCCCACCACACTCTCTACTGTCTCTAACTTTTCTAAATTATATGACTGACCCTACTTTCCCCTGCCTGCTTCCGTTGTCTTGCTGCAGCAACCATTCATGTAAAGGAATATATTCTATAAAAGTTCCTTTTATCTTCTCCTTCCCTCTCTTATCTTCTGTAATTATAAATCCCTTTTTAACACCTAATTCTTTAGCGGCTTCCCATATCCCCTCTACCTCCCTTTTATGGACTTTTCCCCATGCAACATTTATAATAGATGTTTCTTCCCCATTTTTTACAACAAAATCTACTTCTTTCTTATTATGCCAATAGAATATTTCACCTTTCTGTCTTAACAATTCAAGAAAAACAATGTTTTCCACACATTTACCTGTGTCCTCAGAAAATCTGAATGATACAGTATTCCTTAGCCCTGTATCGATGGTATAGATCTTTCTGGGAGAATTCATCATTTCTCCTAATTTCCATCTAAACCGGGGCACTTCAAAGATAAGATACGAGTTTCTTAGAAACTCTGTATAATTCCTCACTACATCAATAGACACATTAAAAATATTCTTTACCCTATTGAAGGTAAATAAATTACCAGAATTGGTTAAATAATTATAGGCAATTGCCTTCAATGTGTCAATTGTTCTTATCTTATATCTTTCAACTACATCCCTAAACAGTATATCCATAAAATAGCGTTTTAATATTTCCCTTTTCTTTATTATATCCTTCTCCAGAACGACTTCGGGAAACCCGCCAAATTCTATATATTCTCTAAGCAAATGTTTAATCCTTCGTCTGTTTCCTATGATAGATATGTCGGAACTATCTATTATTAAACCCTTGAATCTTAAAAATTCCTTAAAAGATAAAGGAAATATCTCAAATGGGATGTATCTTCCTGTCATAAGTGTTCCTAATTCCTGTGAAAATAGGTGAGAAGAAGAACCCGTTACAATAATATCTATGTTTTCCCTTTCTCTTCGGGCTGAAACCCATCTTTCCCATCCTTTAACCATCTGAATTTCATCGAACAAAAGATATGCTTTCCCTTCCGGATAAATCTGCTCTCTATATGTCTCGTAGAGTGCATCGAGTCTATTTTCCTCCGCAATTTCCAAAAGGGCAGGCTCCTCAAGATTCATAAATAAAATCGCTTTTGGTGACATCCCTTTTCCTACAAGTTTTTTTATCAAAAGATACAAAACAGAAGATTTACCAGACCTTCTTACACCTGTTAAAATTTTTACCTTTGATTTATTCAGCCATCCTTCTATATAAGAAAGAGTGTCTCTGGGATACAACTCTTTCAGAATTTCTTTATCCCAGAAATTCCAGGCAATAAGTATTTCTAATAATCTATCCTTTTCCATACCCTCATATTACCATTAAAATGGTTAAAGTCAAGTGTTTTTTAACCTTTATAAAGGTTAAAAAATCTCTCAATATTACTTTTATCCCACTCAAATCACTCGTTATTTCACCACGTATCACGGTCGCGAAACACTGTTTCCGCATTTATACCTCAACCTTAACCTTTACCTATTTTTTACTCACTTATTCGCATAACCGAATGAGTTGAGGAGGTAATTGATGAAGAAGTATTTGAGGTCGGTGAAATGCTTTCTGCGTTCATCTGCGGCTCAAAACAAGTCAGGATAGCCAAAAACCGGGAATGAATGAGATAATATCCCTTTTGAAATCACCGAGATGCGCAATGTAACCATTTCGAATCTTATATTTCTTCATGAAATTTTTAAGCCCCCGATGTTGCCTGGCATGAGTTTTAACTTCAATCGGGATTATCTGTTTACCCTTTTCATAAACAAAATCTACTTCGGTCTTATCTTTGGTTCGCCAGTAATAAAGTCTATCTATCTCTTTTTTCCTCTTTATAAGACCAGTAAAGACCATATTCTCAAGGAGAACTCCAATATCGGTTCTCGAAAGAGAAGACGTCAGGTCTCCAATGATATAATTGCGTATCCCGTTATCGTGCCAGTAGATCTTATTTGCCTTTCGAACCTCGACCCGCACATTCCTCGAATAAGGAGATAGTAGCGATATTAAGAATGAATTCTCAAGAATTGAAAAGTAACGCAGCACTGTTGGCCTTGATATTCCGATTAACCTGGCAAGTTCAGAAACATTTACTAATGAACCTGCTTGGGTTGCCAGAACCCTTATTAAGTTATTAAACCTGGTAATGCTACCGATATTAAAAAGGCTTTTAATGTCTTTATATATATAAGTGCTTACAATCTCACCAAGAATTTTTTCTTTTTTCTCAAAACTGTTTTCCAAAACTACCCTCGGATAGCTTCCGAAGACCAAAAATTCATTAAAATATCGGGTGTAATCATCCTTGAAAAATCGTGTCAAATCCTTTTTCTCTTTGAGAGGTTCCAAAGGCAAATTTTGAGCCAAATTCTTTTTCTCCTTAAAAACAAGGAATTCGCGAAAATCCAGAGGATAGAGGTTAAAAGCTAATTTCCTACCCACAAGTGCATCTTGAAATTTCATTTTTAATTTTAGGGCTGATGAACCTGTACATACTATTTTCATTTTATCTGAATAATGGTCAACTGCAAGCTTCAGGAATTTCGAAGGATTTTCCATGTAATGGAACTCATCTAAGAAAACATAATTTTTTACATTCTTTGCAGCTCCAAGAGAGGATAAATATTCCATAAGATTTACAGGACCTTCATTCACAATATCAAGATTTTTTGTCTCTTCTAAATCGAGATAAAAAACCTTTTTTTTTACTCCAATTTCGTTCATAATAATCTTTAACAGTGTTGTCTTCCCAACCTGTCTTGAGCCGAAGATGACAATAGCTTCAGGAGCTTTTAAGTATTTCATTATTTCTTCCGTCAGTTTGCGTTCATAAAACATTTTCGTCACCATTTGCTACAAAGACTATACAATAAACTCGGTTATTTGTCAAGTGCTATTTACAAATACCCGATTTTGCGAAAAAGTGGAAACGTGTTAACGCTGTAATTCACATCAATTTTTGACTAAGAACTTCAACTATTCTCTTTGCTGCTTTGCCGTCCCAGAATCGGGGAACCTTTCCCTCCCTGTTTTTACGCTTAAGAATCTTTTCTGCAGAGCACCTGATTTCCTCTCCTGTTCTGCACAACTTGTTTGTTCCAATTTTAATGGTAATAGGACGTTCTGTATTCTCTCTCAAGGTCAAGCAGGGGATATGAAGATACGTAGTCTCTTCCTGCATTCCACCTGAATCTGTGAGAACTGCTTCAGCATAATATTCAAGACTTAGAAAATCAATGTAACCAACAGGCGTAATCGGTATAAAATTGTCTCCTCCCGAAAGCCATGGAAATTCTCTTTTCAACTTAAACTGCGCTATCATTTTTTTCGTTCTTGGATGCATTGAAAAAACAATAGCTCTTTGCTTTCTAATATAATCGATAGCAGACAATATATCATACAGCTTTTCTTTAAAATCTACGTTTGACGGTCTATGAAGCGTTAATACCCAGTATTTCTTCTCTCCGACACCAAAGTTCCTAAAGTATCTCCTCTGCTTCGCTTTTTTTAGATAGCTAAAAAGGGAATCGATCATTATGTTTCCAACAAAGAAAACCTTGTCTCCATCAATACCCTCCTGTTTGAGATTAACACCTGCATCCTCAGAGGGAGTAAATAGATAATCAGCGACAACATCTGTAAGCACTCTGTTAATCTCTTCAGGCATAGTTCTATCATAACTCCTCAAACCTGCTTCAATATGCCCAAGAGGAATGTGTAATTTCGTTGTAACAATCGCCGTTGCAACAGTGGAATTTACATCACCAAAAACACATACTACTGAAGGTTTAATCTCTAATAGCACTTTTTCTAATGCAATCACAAGCTTCCCTGTTTGTTCTCCATGATTCCCGGAGCCTACACCGAGGTTTACATCAGGTTTACCCAGTGAAAAATCCTCGAAGAACTTTCTCGAAAGCTCATAATTGTAATGCTGACCCGTATGTATCAACACATTAGATATCCTTTGCTTATTTAATGCCTTTTGCAGAGGAGCAGCCTTGACAAAATTAGGCCTCGCTCCAACAACCAGTGCTATCAATTTTCTCTTTTTCACTTTTGCGTAAAAGTGGAATTCCGTTTTTACATTCCTCGGTTATTCGCATAACCGAATGAGGCTGAGAATCAATTTATCAACCTTTTTCTTTTTTTCGTCTTCTTATTGAATCAAGAATTGCCTTATTATAGGGAAAATCATCTGATTCTATGATAGAATAAAAAACCTCACCTCTTTCATACCAGGATGACACAAAGTGATTCTTCTCAAGTATCTTGAGGTTTCTACTGGCTGTAGCCTGTGGTATTTTTAGGTTTTTGTAAATATCCCTCAATTTCATCTCTCTTTCTTTAATCAAAAGGATAAGCATCTTCACCCGCTTCCTATTTGCCACAGACTTGTATACATTCACAAGCATATCCATTAATCTCTCCCGTATTCCTCGGTTATTCGCATAACCGGATGAAGAATAATTTTACCATTCACCGAACAATATATTTTCATGCTGACCTATATAACACAATTTCATCGAATTCACAAGGCTTTTTTAACCAGAGTTCTCCGGAACTATAATAGCACTTAGAAGTTGCACATTCTTCGGTTATTCGCATAACCGGATGAGGATTATTTTCTTTTCGTTGAAGTTATGGAAAAGGTGAAAAAGGGGTTTTATCTGAATAATGAATAATAAACCTCTTCGGTCTGGGATACGATATTGTCCCAGTTGTATTCTTTCTTTACCCTTTCCCTTGCCTTTATACCCAGTTCCTGACACAATTCCGGATTGGCAAGGGCAAATCTCATCTTCTCAGCAAGGTCGTCAATATCTTTATTACGAAAAGGAATCCCAACACCATCGGCAGCTTCTGCATTTTCCGGAATATCTGAATATATGACACATTTTTCAAAGCTCATTGCCTCGAGAAGTGTTATCGCCAAACCTTCAATCTCGGAGGGCATGACAAAACAATATGCATTCGCATAAAGCTGAGTTAATTCTTCGCCATAGCGATAACCCAGGAAGATAGTTTGCTTATTTGCTTTCTGTCTCAACCTTTCAAAATACTCATCTGAATAGGAACTTCCACCTGCGAATACCAATTTTTTATCTGTATTTACCTTCATATACGCCTCTACCAGTGTGTCACATCCTTTGGTTGGAATAATTCTCCCCACAAATAGAAAGTATTCGTTTTTTGCTAAACCTAATTTACCTAAAGAAGAAGACCCATTAACAGATTGAATGTCAATTCCATTTGGTATATAAGTTGCATCACAGTTATATTTATTTCTGTAATATTTTTTCAATGTTTTAGATACTGCTACTCTCTTGTTCGGAAATAAAACGAAGCTACGCTCTGCCATCATTGATAATTTCTTCGCAATTTTCCCCCATTTCTGTCTGCGGTAAGCCTGGCCATGAGAAGTTACAACAACCTTTGCATTCATCCTTGGAATGAATGACAAAATAGCGGGGTCCACACTATGGATGTGAATAATATCTACATTCTTATCCATTAGATTCAATAGGGAAAAGAATGTATGAGAAATCATTTCAGTATGTTTCTCCGGTATTGCTGGCGTGGAAATCACTTTCATTCCTTTGTATATGCCGTTAAAATTGTTATAGTTCCATCGAGTATAACATATTATATTGTGTCCTTTTTTTGCCAACCGAGCTCCTAATTCCTCAACATGCTTTTCCACACCTCCATATTTTGCAGGAATTCCTTTTAGTCCCACGAATGCTATCTTAAATTTCCGCATCTATTTCTCTTCCGAATAACAATTTAACCTTGTTTTTCATCACCCAGGACACAGGCTTCCATAAATTTTTACGCATAGCAGGAACAGATGAACCAGCCATCCAACAACCCTGCTTGCAATTTTTCACTAATTTTCTCACCTTTTCAGCCTTTTCGCTGTGCCAAATTTCCTCAAATGCCTGAGTATTTAAATCACCCATAATCCACGGTTCTGGTGAACCATTACATGCCAATACTTTCCCCCAAGGGTCAACAAAGAATGAATCAAATCCAGCATAACAGGGGATTACTCTTTCTCTGCCTTGCATATATCTAAGCAGACCAGCATTTATATAAGCCCTAAACCAATCCTTAGTTCGTAATCTCAAATTTTTTCTTTTAGACATCAGTAAATCTTTGATAAATTCTTTCATCTTTTGCTCTATAATATCAGTACTCTCTATCTTATTATCCTGCTTAAAAAAGTAGAAGGAATTGTGCATTGAAGATTGAGAAAACTCAACATCCAATGAAGTAACTAATTGATATAAGTATTTCAAGTCATTAATATTTTTATCCGAAATTACAATTGCAAACCCTATATCTTTCAAACCCAGCGATTTTAATTCGAGAATACCTCTTAGTGCACGGTCAAAACCATCTTTTAATCCTCGTAATTCATTATTCAATTTCGGTAAACCTTCTACACTTATTCTAATTCTTATGTCAGGAAATTCTTTCCCAATCTCAACTAATTGTTTTGTAAAATAACCATTTGTACTCAATTCCAATTTCTGAGCTTTAGGTCTTAAAATTTCAAGAATTTCCATTATATCTTTTCTTAGAGTAGGCTCTCCACCCGTAACATTCAATCTAATCATACCCTGAGGAATTTTCTCTAAAATCGCAGGGTTGAATTCTTCAGATGGTTTAGTTGGATGTTTCCAGATTTCACACATCTGGCAACGAGCATTGCACCTATATGTCGTTATAACTGCGCATTCCATCAAACAACTTTCCTCTTTAACTTTTTTGACATATGATACAGTAGCTTCTGGTTAGGAGTAATTCCCGTGAATACTCCTTGAGTTCCTCCTCAACTTCGGGTGTAAGAAACTGTTCACCTTCATATCCGCCTTTATCATGATTAATATTACGAGGTTCAAATAGTAAAATTTTAAAATATTTTTTAAAAGAACCTAAATATTCGTCTGGTTTTAAGCGGTTCAAGTAAACAAATGTCGGGAATTTATTTTCTCTCAAGTGGTCCCAAGGTGGAACGGTGGTAGAAGGCTGCTCATCTGGATATGCCCACTCCATCCGGTGCCCCCCAGATAGAGAATAAAAATTATGAATAATTGCATAGAAAATTCCCCCGCGCCTTAGTAACCTATGTATTTCTGAAACGAAACCGGGAATGTCTTTTACGTGTTCTAATACAGCATTAGAGACAATAAGACCGAAGTGACTTAATGGTAGAGGGTAAGAATTCCCGTGTGGGTCAGTAACTACGAACTCTATACGAGAGGATATGCCCCTTAAATCCCTTTCAGCGTAAGATTCAAGGCTGTTATAATACTTCTTATCAAAAAGCAAGCGACGTATAATAGACTTCGTAGCTCGTTTTACACCATTGTGCCGAAAAATCCTGCAAGCTGCAACAGGTAAGAAATCGGGTTTAATATAATCCATATCTAGAGCTGTTACCACCGCACCATTTGCAGCTAAAAGCAATGCAAATGGAAAGCGTTGGCCACACCCGAGGTCTAAAACCCGTAAATCAGTCGGGCTTATGATACCAAAAGGACGTAGATCTCGCATTGCTTTATAAAAAACATTTTGGTAATCGTGTCGTGCGTGGTTTTTTACATATTTATATTGATAAGTAAACAATTCTTTGAATTCTTTGATTAACATAGCAACCTCATTAATAAAAGCTTTTATCCAGTTTAAATCTTACAAGGACAATCTATTAACGTCTTTACGATATTTCTTTAATGCCATCTTATATACACTTAGTAATCTCTCATAATGTAGTTCTGGATTATATTCCTTTTCAACTAATTCTCTTGCTCTCTGCCCCATCTCGTGCCGCTCTTTTGGATGGTCAATCATCCATTCAATTTTCTCAGCAAGGTCGTCGGCATTTCCTGGTTCAAACAATAATCCCGTTTCACCATCTTTAACCAATTCAGGGATACCACCAATATTTGAACCAACAACAGGTTTTCCAGAAGCAAAGGCTTCAAGAATTGAATAGGGAAAGTTTTCATAACATTCTGATGGTAAAACTACAAATGAAGCATCAGCAATATATTTCTGCATTTTATTCCTTTCAATATACCCCAGAAATTTTATTCTATCGTTAGCAGTTTCTTTTGCAAACTTTTCTAATCCAGACCTCATAGGCCCATCGCCTGCAAGTAATAACTTAATGCAATTAGTTAATGAAATTGATTTTATTAAAGTTTTCAACCCTTTTTCATAAGAAAGGCGGCCTGAATATAAAATATAACTGTCATCTTCTGATAAAACTTTAATATTTTTTGTGTCAATAAAATTTGGAATATGGATGACTTTGTCTGAAGAAAAACCATATTCAATCATTTCATTTCTGAGAAATCGACTTGGAGTAATGAAAAAATCAACAAGTTTTAGAAGTCCAAAAAATCTATGGATATATTCTTCCAACATTACTATGAAGCTTGCTGCATATGAGTTTTTCCGACATTTTCTAATTAAGACATTATAGAATTTTCTTCCTTCACATTTTTCGCATACTCTATTTTTTGAAAAGAAAATGCTATTCGGACAAAGAAGGAAACCATCATGTAATGTCCAGACAATTGGAATATTTCTTTTCTTTAATGTATGAAAAATCGATGGGGTAATATGACTGTGTATATTTTGAATATGACCAATATCAACAGGATATTTATCGAGCAGTTGACTCAATTTTTGTTTTGAAGTTTTAGAATAAATTACCCTTTTTAATACTTTTATGCCAGTCTTTATACTTTTCTTGTTTAATTCTTCAACCAAATCAATTTCTGGAACAAAAAATTCTGAATATTCACTTGGAAGATTAAGTGGATGCTTCATTGCGAAATGCACAATTTTATGATTACCTTTTTCTTGAAGCAATTTTGAGACATTAAAAGTATAAACGCAATCTCCCCCTCGATAGTAATGAAAAGTATTGGCCATTAGAATATTCATCTTGAAAAAGAGTGTAATTCCATTTCTTTGTAATGGTTGTATATAACTGCTGCATAAAAATAAAAAATGTAACTTGAAGCATCATGTCGCCAAATTAAATCATAAAATGGTCCGAAAACGGCATAATAGAACCATATTCCTATCAAAGATGCAGAAAGGATATACAAATATTCTTCGCTAAAAAAAGCATTAGCTTTTAATATAATTCTTAATATTATAACCAACATCCAAAAGTAAATAAAGAAACCGATTAATCCTACCTCTCCTAATAATGCACCTATTTGATTTAGGTAGGGAATATTAAGATTAAAAAGTTTTCCAGAATGCCCAAAGAAATTACCTGCTAATGAACTACCCGGGCCCAAACCAAATAACAATGTAGATAAATTTTTGCTTAAATAATTCCAGACTACAAATCCCGCGCTGATTCGGGAACCGGCAGAACCGGCACTTTGATTTTCAAAATAGAAAAACGGATTCCGGAAAATATTTGTCAAATTATGCACGAAAGGAGTAAGTGTATTACTCGATCCATAATAAATTTTACTCCAATTACTCACTATTAAAAAAAACAAGATAAAAGGAATTGATGAAAACAATAATGCGGAAGCAACACGAACCCTTTTCCGTTTTTGACCTAAGGCACCATAAACCGTGAAGAGAATAACAATTGGTGCTGCAAATATAAAACCCTTGATTTCACCTAGAAGGGCAATAACAAAAAAAAGAGTAAAAATAAGTACATATATTAGATTCATCCTTTTTGTACTTTTTACAAGCCCGAAGGCAGAAAATGCGGCAACAGCATATATCATATAAACACCTAAATCCAATGTCCCCCATGGTCCCAAAGTGAACGATAAAGTATCTGACCTAATGCCTAATATTAAACCTCGGTATAGACATTCTGGAATTTGTAATAAAACTAAAAATATAAATAAGAAAGTGAACGCATTTACAACTTTCTTTGTAATATTCATATTAATTAAGATTATAAATAATAATGGATATTTAATATATAATATTAGACTCCCCAAAATCTCCATAATCCCGCTATGATTTAAAATACCAGAAAAAAGATATACAATAACAAAGAACCCTAATGGTAAAATGATTTTACTAAATTTAATTGTTTTTGAATGAACAACCATACGCATCAATTGTATAAAAATAATAAGTGGTATAATAAGAACAGATAACCACCTTAAAAATATATAGTTTTCTAGTAAACCTCCTGTTGCAGTTTGTCGCGGAACATACCAGAGAATTGGCAACAGAAACACTGGCATCCATTTCCAGTTCTTAAGAATAATAGCTACAAAGGAAATCCCGAGAACCAAAATAAATAAAATTAGAATAATGTTATTGGACATCTTCTATGATTTTATTAACAAAAGCATAAATTTTTTGAGCCATAATTTTCTCGTTGAACTTTTGCTCTACGGTTTTTCTTGCCTGTTTACTTAACCTTTCGACAAGTGAAGGATTATTTAACAAAAATTCTATTTTCTCTCTCATATCCCCAATATTATAGGGTTCTACAAATAAACCATCTTTGCTATTAGTAATGTAATCTTTCGCACTCGGCGTTTTTGTTACAATTACTGCTTTCGCCATAGCCATAGACTGAAGTAAAGTCATCTGACCATAAGAATATTTATAGTATGGCAACGGTATAACTACAAACTTTGCCCCTGCAATTAATTGTTTCAATTTACTTATAGATACCCTATCATAAAGCTCTACATTCGATGTGAGTCGCGTAATTCCTAACATCCGAAGATTTTTAATTCCAACAATTCTTAACTTTGTTTCAGTAGAGATTTGAGACCACGCTTTTAAGAGAGTGAGATAGTCTCTTTTCATGTAACCTATAGAAATCACATAATCTTCTCCCGGAACATTATCAATCGGCTTAAAAAACTCAGTATCAGTTCCGAAATGAATAAATCGACTTTTTCTTAAAAGAAAAGGTAAATGTTTTCTGTAGTATTGCTCTTGAATAGTAGAGTGGTATATGAGACCATTAATAGATTGAGAAGCATATCTAATAAGAGAAGTCTCAAATTTATTATCTCTTGCACCATTAAAACAACCAGGGTCAATCACTATGTGAGGAGGATAACTTTTATTAACAAACGTTCGAAGAAAATCCAGAAAAACTGCACTCTGAGCGCTGTGAGAAATTATCAAATCATAATTCCTTGATATTGGTATAGCTTTTAATATCTGGAATATATAGAACTTAAATTTATTTTTTTCTAAATAGTGTAGTAAAGGAAGCCTTGAAAAATCTATAACATCTACTTGAATGTCAGCATCTGGCCAATATCTGAAAAACCAATATTTCTTACCCTTCACTACTTTATCTGGAGGTTGAATGTCTTCCCTATCCTCATATGAATAATGAATTTTCCAATTTACAAGCATTAGTATTTTCATTATCTTAAATCGTTTTTACTAAATAGATTTTTGTTGGTTTTCAAAATATAGGCGCTAAGTTTCTCCAACAGTATTTGCCTCGCTCTAATTGTGAAATCCTTTTTTTATTCTCTTCTTTCTGAATTTCTATCCTCTTTGCCTTGATTTTATTTACCACCATCTTTATCTCACTTTCCACTAACGAACTTTTTACAACTTTACCGTTTTTAGTCGTTCAATATTTTTTCTAAATATATTTTTATAAAACCTTCATCGTCTTACTTCGCATACCGCTTTTTTAAAATGCTTTGTATGTATTCTTTAGAAACTCACCGCCCCCCCAATGATACAATTGATTTTGGTTAATACTACATCTTGTGTAAATCTCCGGTGAAGTTGGGAAATTGTTCTGGAAAGAAATCTTGTGATTTGGTGTAAATAATCGCGCAGTATGTTTAAATGTATAACAAATTATTTTCAGATGATTTTTTTATACCTTAGTTCTTTTTCCGAAGGATGGAAAAATAAAAATGCAAGCGAAAAGATAAAATCTGTTGCTACTTGGTAAACTAACCTCTCAATGTAATAGAATAATTTCCATTTATTATTAGTATTGGCTTGAAAGGTATTCATAAGCACTCTTAAAAATAGCATAGATAAGTAAGGAATCAAAACAATAAAACAATATTTTATATTTATTAATGCACTTAATATGCAAAAGAATAAAATCAATGAAGTATATTCACTTCTCAAAATTTTATACAGCATCTGAAGATTGAAAAAATTCTCTCTTGCTATTAATGCAGGATAACTCGCCGAACCTGAAAAAAGCATTTTCCACATCCGTTTATCATTACGATAATCAACGGTATAATGCAAAGCAATAATAGCCGGAATTCTAATAGTCTTAATACCGGCTTTGCATAATCTTAATATCAAGTCAATATCCTCATTTCGAACATACTTAGTTTTCATGCCATTAACAATCTCCCAAGAAGGTTTTTTAATTAGAAAAATACCGCCATTAGTAATAACAACTTTCTTTCTCCTGGGTAAGATGCCTTTGTATGTTCTTGAGCATTTTTTTAAACAATTACCATCTGTATCGTAAAACAAATCATCTAAATGCCCAGATACACATTCATATTTTAAGTTTCCATCCACCCCAATAACCTTTTCCAGAAATCCTGCCATAATCTCCATATCTCCATCAATAAAAAAAAGCACATCCCCTTTAGATTCTTTAGCACCTATATTTCTGCTAATTGCAGCATTACATTTGCCAGTAATTTGATAGATTTTAATACCAACAAATTTTTTTGCTCTTTCAATGCTATCATCAGTCGACTTTGAATCGATATATATGATTTCATAATCTTTCAAATCATTATATTCTACGGCTTTGAAGATGCTTTCAAAACACTTTGTCAGCTTCCAGCCTTCATTTTTACCAATTACTATAAAGGATAGCATATTATTTTGTGCAAATCTTCCCCTGCCTTCTGTTTCCTCAAATACTCCAAGACAACCTTCGTTTTGTTTCTTGAGCTCAATTTCATATGTTCATATGTCCTTTTCTTGACAAGATTACACTAACTTTTGTCTCTTGCCAATGGAAAGTAGTATACTTTTTAATACTGTGAAAAAGTTCTCAATTGACCCTTTTCTAAAAAAATATTCCTTTTCTACCTCTCTGTTGATTTTGTCTTTTTTTATTTTTTCCACAAATTCATTTGAAGTACTTACTTTTTCAGCAGCACCGCTTAGTAGTAAAAAATCCATATATTCAATCCCGAAAACATTGAGTAGATAAGTTTTGAGTCCAAAATTTAACCCCTCGTAAATAGCTGTTGAGTAAACTCCAACCTGTATTTTTGATTCAGCCATCAACTCATAGAGTGAGCGGGTTTCATTTTCATTTACTTTTATTCTACCTTCATTATTTGCTTTAGCAAGCCACGGGTATTCCTTTTTCCAATGATTATGTTCACGTGGGTGTAATTTGTAAATAACATTGTAGCTTATCTCCTTGTGCCCGCTGACTTCTACTGCAAATTTAGATAATTCTTTTCCAATTGTTCTTTGGGAAATAAAAAGTATTTGATTCTTTTTTATAGTATTAGAATACTTATTGTTTTCTTTTTCTAAATAGGGGTATCCTATACTAAAAATATGATCTTTTTTAATTGGGAAATCAACACTGTTTTTCCAATAATCACTAAAAGTAAAAAGATAATCAGGAAACATTCTTTTTCTTCTTCTTTCTCCATGAAACGAATACCCAACATCATACTTACTTATAACCCCGTGTTGAAGTTCTATTGTTGGAATTCCTAATTCTTTACAAATTTCAATAACTGTTTCTTGTCCATAACTTACTACTAAAATAACAATTTCAGGACTTAATTGTTTTAATAATTTCCTATAAATACTTATCCGACTTTTTCGTACCAACAAATCGTTAACAATAATACTTACTAAATCAATATTAATATTAAACTCTTTCTCAATTTTCTCTTGAATTTTTTCTATAAAACTTTTTTCTTGTTTATTAACTCTTATTTTTATTAAGCCAAATTTTCTTATAATAGCCGACTGTAAATTTATAAAGTCTAAATACCTCAGATTTTCAGTTTTGGCAGGTCGAAAGTGACCAAATAAATAAGGATATTCTAAATAAACATAATCTTTCTTTTTTAATTTTTCAATAATTGGATCACAGTAAATATCCCACCACTTTCCATCTTCTAAAAACTTTCGTCGCGGATGTCCAAAGAAAACTATTTTAGTTGGTTTAGTAAATAAAGAATTTATTAAAAATAAGCTTTTAAGTGAACGTAAAGTAAAAAATATTTTATTTAGAATTGTTTTTTTTATTTCAGCATTAGCTTGTCTGCATAAATTTAAAGATTCAAGAATTTGTTGATATACAGAAAATCTTATCCTTTCCCAGAAATATACTCCCTCTATTTCTTTATCAAACAAGTCAAGTTCTTCTTCTATTTGTAGAAATTTTACAGAAATTTCTTTTATTGTAATTTTATTTCTCCTTTTTTCTGGATTTTACTTTCCCTTATTTTTTGAATATTACAAATAATCCTTTTCATAACACACCCATCAATAAGATTACTTCCATATTTATTTGCATATTTACTCGCATATTTATTTGATGACACAGCCCAGTCATTAAAATAATCAACACAAGTAACTTTTTCCATAAAAAAGGTTTCGATGTCATCTGCGGTAAAAAATCTTTTTACTGAATCAACATTTTCATAGCCTTTCCATTTAATATTATAAATATAATGATCAATACTCGGTATCCCCAAAGCGATAGCCCACGCAGTGGTTGAACAGTACGAGGTTATATATAAATCAGCATGGGGAAGTAATTCGGCAATATCGCCTTTATAAATAGGATACCCTGCGTCACAAACTCGTTCAACCGCTTCACTTTTAGTACATGGATGGGGATTTGCTATAATAATCCAACCCCTTTTTTTTAAGGCATCAAAGATTTTTATATATTTATCCAAATACTGTACATATGATCCATAAACATTATTGAAATTAAGCTCAGCTGAAATAGAATACACAGCAATCTTTTTGTTTTCTGAGATACCATTATTTCGCAGCCATTGTTTGTGATATTTTTTTTGGTCGTAAAAAATATCATAAGCAAGATCTCCAACAACCTCTATTTTATTGGGATTAAACCCGCACGCTATTAAACGATTCTTAGATTCACTGCTTGGAACAAGTAGTACGTCAACAATATCATTGACACCTTTTTGCGGATCTTTAACATTGATCCCCAATAAACGCAGTCCAATAATTTCTAGTGGAAATGCCCATAACACTCTTTTCTTAGATTGCTTAACTACCCATTGAGGAAATATTAACTTGATTATCCTTCCGGCTATTGAATTACTTGCCCTTTTTACGAGAATATGTGTCTCTCTTGAAACGATAATATCATGCAACCTTTGAACCAAATAAGGAATAACAATTATAGGTAAATCCATTTTTTTAGCGACCAAATAGCAAATACCTCGCAGTAAACCGATATATTGATCCATAAGCACAATACATTCTGCATTGCAACTTTTTAGTATACCTTCGATAATTGCTGAGTACTTTTTCCTGAACAGAACAATATACAGTGCCCAAAAGCGTCTACGGCAACCATTTGACAACTTGTTAAAAATAAAGTCAGGCAGGACGCGACGGAACAATTTACTAAATGGTAATTTAATTAACTTTAGCATATCAACGATATGGCACGCGTATTCATCGTTGTTCTCAAGAACCTTATGAACTCTGTTAAATAATCTAACATGAGTTGGGGTCGTTTGAAAAAAAACTATACTTTTCTTTGTTGACTGCATCTTTTACACTAATAAACCTTCAGAAAATAGGATGATGTTGCATCGATGCTACTAAAGTAAGATTGCATTTGTTTACCTATGGAATTCGTATATTTTAGTATAATCTGTATTGATGATTATATCATGGTTAGAAACGAAAAAATATGATTTTTTATATTAGTTCCTTTTCTATTAATATTTCCGCTAATTTAAGATCCATTTCATTATCAATATCTATAGATCTTTCTTTCGGCATAATATAGGCAAAAGTTTCTTTGCCGAAAAAACTCCTCTGGCTTTTTAGATAATCCCAATAAGCCAGATAAATTGCACCATTTAATCTATAAAAAACGGGAAGCTCTTGCCTATTCTTGTTCATAACTTCTGGTTCTATAAAATCTTTCATGCACCCATCTTCAGGTAGTGTGTTTGAGCAATAAGGATGATGGTTAACCTCACAAACTGAGATAACAGTCTGAGCCTTCTTTGAAAATAACAGTTCTATGGCATTATCAATATCTTCACTTGTTCTAAGGGGAGAAGTGGGTTGAAGCAACATCAAAAAATCATAAGACTTGCCATTTTCCTCCATCCACCTTATTGTATGCAAAACCACATCAATTCCACCTGCTTCATCCGTTGCAAGTTCTTTTGGTCTCATAAATGGTACTTTTGCACTATATTGTTTCGAAATTTCTGCGATTCCCTCATCTTCTGTGGAAACTATTACCTTATCTAAATATTTGCTCGCCAAAGCCTGCTGAATTGTCCAGGCGATTAAAGGTTTACCCAATAATGGTCTTATATTTTTCCCCGGTAATCCCTTACTACCACCCCTTGCTGGAATCAATCCTAAAATAGTTCTTTCTTTATACATCTTTTTCTCTTTCACTTTTCACATCATTTATACTATATTTGCTCATATATTCTATTGCATTTTTATATTCTTTCCATTCACCTACATCAAACCATGAACAATTTATTGGATAAACCTGTATTTTAAATCCCTTCTTTTTTGCCAATAGTAGTAAATTAGGCATATCCACTGGTTGCTTTTTTGGGATTAAATCAATAATTTCTGGTTCTAAGATATATATTCCAGAATTGATAATAAAATGGTAATCTGGTTTTTCCAGAATTTCATCTAAGTTACCATTTTGTATCTTTAAGACACCATAAGGGATTTTTATATTACGAATAATTCCAAGAATGGTTGCTTGATTTTTGTTTTTCTTATGATGCTTTAATAGGTCATCGAAATTTACATCAACAACCACATCACAATTTGAGAGGATAAATGTTTCACTCAATTTATCTTTTGTTAATACCAATGCCCCTGCTGTGCCTAAAAATTCCTTTTCTTGAATATAACTGATTTTATAATTATTTGGATTTTCTGAAAAATACATTTTTATCATTTCTGCTTTGTAATTTAAAGAAATTATAAATTTATTAAATCCATATTTTTTGAAATTACTCATAATAACTTCAATAATTGGTTTTTCTCCTATAGGGATTAAAGGCTTCGGTAGAATTTTTGTGAAAGGGTCAAGCCTTTTCCCTTCTCCACCAGCCATAATTATCACAGGTGTATCTTTTATAGGGTATGTAATTTCACCATTTTTCAAGAAATCCTTCCATAGAAAAAGGTTAACTACTCTATTTTCCTTATCAACAACAGGTATATGCCTTATATCATACTTTTTCATCAAACCCAAAGCTTGAATCTTTGCACCCTTTTGCAGGACAGTAATAGGATTTTTAGTCATTATTGAACTTATTGTTGCTCCAAAATCAATACCTTTTATAATTGTTCTTCTTATATCCCCATCGGTTACAACACCTAAAAGTTGATTTTCATCATCGGTCACAATTAAAACTTGTAAAGCAGCATTATTCATTTGCTTCAATGCTTCTTTTAGAGATACATCTCTTTTAACTAAAACCTTTTTGTATCGCTCAGGCATTAATTAAAATCCTCCCAATTAAATATGTCATCTTTTTTGATATCTTTTGTAACTCTTATACCGATGACTATTTCCTTAAATTTTGGCGAAATGCCTGTTCCTGGTCTTTTTATGGCTATATCCGATTTCCTCAAGATTTCTCCAGTTCTAATATCCCTTGTTGCTACAAGACTTTTTCTTGCTACTTTCATTATCTCAATCTCATTTTTTGTAGGTCTTTTTATTCCATTACCTAATGCTTTTTCAACATTCCTTATTGCTTTCGCCATTACTTTTAACTCATCAGGCTCAAGAGATGCCTTATGGTCAGGACCAGGTAGATTCTTGTCCAATGTAAAATGCTTTTCTATCACAGTTGCTCCCAAAGCAACGGCAGCAATAGGAATTTCTATCCCTAAGGTATGGTCAGAATAGCCTACAGGCAATTTAAATGCTTCTTTAAGCGTCAACATTGCTTTAAGATTTACTTCTTCATAAGGACTAGGATAATTGCTAACACAATGTAAAATAGTCAATGGAGGAAAAGCACTTTTCTTAGAACAATTTTGATTGGAAAGAATAGTATTCACTGCTTCTTCAACTTCACTTAAATTCGCCATTCCTGTTGATAAGATGATGGGTTTATTTTTTGAAGCAATATATTCTAAGAAACCCAGGTTTGTAATCTCACCAGACCCGATTTTATACAAAGGCACTAAGTTCTCAAGAAAATCTACGCTTTCATAATCAAAAGGAGTAGATAGAAATATAATGCCCTTTTTGTCACAATATCCCTTAATTCTTCCAAAGTCTTCAAATGAAAGCTCAAGTTTTTTAATCATTTCAAATTGAGATTCAGTAGCGTCCGTTGTTTTCTTTTGATATTCAGCCTTTTCAGCACTTTCCGAAACCACATTTTCTGCCTTAAAAGTCTGAAATTTCACTGCATTTGCTCCGGCTTCTACGGCAGCATTTACAAGGTTATAGGCAAGTTTTAAACTACCATTGTGATTAACACCGGCTTCGGCAATAATGAAAACTTTAGAGGTATCTATGCCATTCATTTTTTTTAACCTCAAAGCTCAATTTCTTTTTTAAAAGCTTCTCTCTGGGAATTTTAACAATTTCTTTCATAGCTTCCACTACATATTTACTTGTATTCGCATCACCGTAAGGACTTTTTATATGTTTTATCTTTGCTAGAAACTCTTTGTCATATAAGGCTTTTTTTAATCCCTTTGTGATTTCGTTAACTGAATATCCCGTCTGAATAACACTTTCCGGTTTAAGCCTCCCTTTTTGTCTATTTCCTATATTTACGGTAGGTATATGAAAAGATGGAGCTTCTATAATCCCGCTTGAAGAATTGCCTACAACAGCTTTTACATATTTAAGAAAACTCAAATACAGTCTTGAACCAAGACTGTCAAAAAAGTACGCCACCTTATTTTTTTCCACAAAGCCCTTTATCTCCTTTACTATTTTATCAGCACCAACTTCTGCGTTAGGTTTTGTAAAAACTATCTGTAAATCGAATTTAGATAAAGCTTTTAATAAATTACTTACTTGCCGGTTTACATTTTCTTCGCCTTCAAGAGTAACTGGATGATAAGTACAAAGAATGGTTGGGTTACCCACATCTATACCTAATAGATTAAGGATTTCTTTTTTTGAATAACGTTTCAATTTTTTTATATTTTCAAGTCCTGCAGCGCCTACAATATGAATACGCCAATCTTCTTCACCCATTCTACTTATATTCTCCGCATAAAATTCAGTGGAAGCCATATGAATATGTGACATTTTTGTAATAGCATGACGGACCTGTTCGTCTATTACTCCCTCTGTTATTTCTCCGCCGTGAAGATGAATAATAGTTACTTTATGCATTAAAGCTCCGATAGCTCCAATAAAGAGTTCATACCTATCGCCCAGTAAAATCACGAAGTCAGGTTTATAAATAGAAAATACTTGCGAAATTTGGATTAATCCATCTCCAACCGAAGAGATTAAATCTGTGGGGTTTGATGAAGCACCTAAAAATGGAACTTCTACAACGTTTTTTACTTCATCTCCCAGTATTTCTTCAATAGTATAGCCATAGGTTTCAGAAAGATGCATACCGCCAACAACCACATGAATTTTAAACTCCGAGGAATTTTGGAATCCCTTTATTATCCACCTTAATAATCCGTAATCTGCTCTTGTTGTAGTAAATATGAAAAGTCTTTTCTTATTCATTTTTCTCGGTTTTTATTTCTCTTGCTGGATTGCCTACAACTACTACATTATCAGGAATATCCTTTATTACTACACTTCCTGCGCCAATAGTGGCATTTTTACCTATTTTTACACCCTGAATAATCGTGCTACCAATCCCAATAAAACTTAAGTCTCCGACTTCCACACCACCAGAGATGTGTACACCAGGAGCAATATGAGAGTGATTTCCTATTTTGCAGTCGTGGTCAATAGTTGCACCTGTATTTATAATGGTGTTCTTACCTATTGTGGAAGCAATATTAACTATACATCCAGGCATAATGACTGTTCCCTCGGCTATTTCAACCGAATCATCCACAATCGCCTGAGGTGAAATTATGACAGGAAATTCATATCCTATTTTTCTCCCCATCTTAAATAAATCGCGTCTCTTCGTATTGTCTTTAACACTGCCAATAGTAATCAAAGCATAACGAATGCTCTCTTTATAAAAATCCTCTAAATTCTCATCCGAACCTATAACTCTAATCCCATAAACTGAATCTCCTACTTTGTAATTATCAATAACTCCTACAATCTCAAAATTCTTTAGTTTTTTTATTATGGATATAACCACTTTACAATGTCCACCGCCTCCAATTAAGATTAATCGCTTTTTATTCATCTTTCTTTCATTTTCAAAAGTTTGATTATCTGTTCAATTTCCTCTTCTTTTAAATTTACTGAGCATGGGATGTTTAAGGTCTTGCTGAGCATTTCATGAGCCTTTTCAATTTTATAGTTCTGGCAATCTTTATAAGGTTTTTGTAAGTGATTCAGATACCATATTGGTCGGGTTTGGATTTTATTTTTAGATAGATATGCCATTAAGTCTTCTCTGTCTTTGCCATATACTTCCTTATCTATTTGCAAGCAATAAAACCAATAATTTGAGTGTGCATAGTCAGGTGTTTCCGCTAAATGTAAGCCAGGGATTTTATCAATTTCCTTTTTGTAAAGCCAATAATTTGTCTTTTTTGTCTCAATATAATTGGTTAATTGTTCCAATTGCGCTACTCCTAAGGCTGCTTGTATATTGGTTAAACGGAAATTATAGCCTATCTCATTATGAATATACCTCACCGGGTCATCCTTTGCCTGTGTAGTCAGATACCTTGCCCTTTCAGCATATTCTCTATTATTCGTTACAATCATTCCACCACCACCAGTTGTGATAATTTTATTCCCATTGAAGGAATAGCAGCCAATATCTCCAACAGTTCCTGTATAACGATTTTTCAAGTTCGCACGATTATAATATGTTCCAATACTTTCCGCTGCATCTTCTACGATTTTAATGTTCCTTTCTTTACAAACAGGTAATAGTTTTTTCAGATCAACAGCGTTTCCAAAGATGTGAACAGGAATTATTGCTGAAATCCTTTTTCCTGTCTTTTTATTGAAGGTAACTCCATCTTTGAAATGGGTTTCTTCATTGATAAATTGCAATGTTTTTTCAACATCAATATTGTAATACTCATCACAATCCATAAAGATAGGTTCGGCATTTAGATATTTGACAACATTTACCGGAGCAATAAAGGTAACAGTTGGAACGATAACCTCATCGCCAGGAGACACACCAACCAGCTGCAATGCTACCTGTAAAGCAGCGGTTCCATTTACACAAGCAACTGCATATTTCGCACCTGTATATTCGCATATATCTTCTTCAAATTTTTCGACATATTTACCAGCAGAAGAAACCCATTCTGTGTCAAGACATTCCTTGATATATTTCCACTCATTGCCGGTAAAAGAAGGAACTGATAAAGGAATAAAATCAGACATTATATATTCCCGTCTTGTAAATATTCAAATTGTTTTTAAACCATTTAATAGTTTCTATAAGACCTCTTTCTAAATCATATTGTGGTTTCCAACCTGTATTTTGAATCAGTTTTGTATTATCGCAAAGCAATCTTTCCACTTCACTTCCTTTTGGTCTAATCCTTTCTTCGTCACTTAAAAGTTCTATCTCACCATTCATCAACTTTGCTATTCTCTTTGCTAAATCTCCAATAGAAATCTCTTCTTTCATTCCAATATTTGTAATTTCACCGAATAGCTCATCGGACTTTAAAATTTCAATAAAACCCTTTGCCGTATCCTTAACAAAAGTAAAGTCACGAGTTGGAGTCATATTACCAAGTTTAATTTTTTTTAGACCATCCAAAATTTGAATAATGATAGTTGGTATTATTGCTCTTCCAGACTGTCTCGGCCCATAAACATTAAAAGGACGAACAATTTTTACAGGTAATCCAAATGAGTGGTAATAACTAATAGTCAATTGGTCGGTTGCGATTTTTGATGCTGAATAGGGAGATTGTCCCACCATAGGGTGTTTTTCATCTATTGGGACATATTGAGCAGTTCCGTAGGTTTCACTTGTAGATGTTATTAAAATATTTTCCAGTTTAAGTTCCTTAGCCGATTGTAAAACATTATATGTCCCTTCAAGGTTTGTTTTGATATAAGCAAGTGGTGAAATATAAGAATAAGGTATTCCAATAAGGGCAGCTAAATGAAAAACCGCATCACAACCTTTCATAGCACTAAAAACAGAATCATAATCTCTAATATCGCCAGAGATAACCTCAATTTCATTTTTATATTTAGAATGTTCCAACCATCCCCAATCGTTTTTGGAATTATAACGGACAAATGCTTTGACTTTGTATCCCAATTCAACACAATGCTCTGCCAAATGTGAGCCAATAAAACCAGCTGCACCTGTTACCAGTATTTTTTTCATTTTGTCACCTCAAATGTCCCTTATTATTTGTCGTGATTTATCATCTTTCCGCGATAACACATCTTGAATTGTTTTCAATTAATTTCGCAGTTCACTTGCCATAGCCCTAAACTGAAGATTATTCTCCATCAATTCATCATACCTGCCCTGGGCCACTATGCTTCCATTATCTAATAAATAAATCACATCACATTTCTTAACGGTTGTCAGTCTGTGAGCTATTATGATTAATGTTTTTAACTCAGAGATATTTTCTATTGCCTTTAGAACAGATTTTTCGGTTATTCCGTCAAGCGAGCTCGTTGCTTCATCCAGTATAAGGACATCTGGGTCTTCGTATAATGCTCTTGCTATTCCGACTCTTTGCTTCTGTCCACCACTTAACCTTATTCCCCTTTCGCCTACAATGGTGTTATACCTTTCAGGAAGTTCAATTGTTATGAAATCATGCAGATTAGAAATTTTAGCTACTCTTTCAACCCTTTTCATATCTATCATTTCGTCAGGAAACCCGAATGCTATGTTATGTGTTATAGTATCATCCGATAAGTATATGAACTGAGGTACGTATCCAAGATTATGCTTCCAGCCCTTTAAATTTACATCCGTAATTTTGATACCATCGACTTCCATAATTCCCTCTGTAGGAGTCAGGAGTCCGAGGACTATATCGACAAAAGTTGTTTTCCCCGCGCCGGTAGGGCCGACTATACCAACAACCATGTTTTTCTTTATCTTTAAATTTATATGCTTAAGGACAAAATCGCTTGAACCGGAATATGAAAAAGAAAGATTCTTAAAAACAATACTGCTCTCAAATCTAAGGTTTTTTTCTTCTTCTGAATCGGTTTCTGCGTTTGATTTTTCATACCCGTTTTCTATCAGATCCTTATGTATCTTATCGAGTACAACTCTGTTAAACTGTAGGTTAGTAAACGCCATAAACATCTTATTCATAATGGGCATAATACGGTATCCAGCAAATGCGAAAAAACTTGTCACGGGAATTATCTGCTGAATGCTTCGCTCTGTAATCATTAAAAGCAAAATAAATGCAATAACTCCGCCAAAAGCTATTATTTCAATAAAATAGCGGGGAACTAGACTTACTATAATTCGCCATGCCAGTAAATCAGAAAATTTTAGCGAGTGATTTGCGTATTTATTTGAAAAATAGGTTTCCCTCCCCAGAAACTTTATGTATTTTATAGCTCCAAAGGCTTCGGAAGCAGCTTTATAGCGTCCCTCGTTCGCTTTTATCCTTTCATTTCCCCTCGCCTTTAATTTTCTACGGAATCCGGATTTATAGATAACTCCGGAAAACATAAAAAAGATTAAGAATATTATGACAGTAGATAGGGGGCTTATTAATAATAATGTCGAAAAAATCAGGCAAATAATTACAAATCCTGTTATAATATCCAGTATTGGCATTAGAAAGCTTATTGTTAGGATGTTCACCTCGGACAAAACATTCTTGCTGAGATCAGCGGTATTCTGGGTTAAGAAGTATGAGTAAGGGAGAGATAAATACTTTCCCAGTAAAGCCGTCGAAAGCGCATTGTTTTTCTTCCAAACAAACCTGTTTTGCAACCAAATTGCCATAGCTGAAATAATGTTTCCTATAACAATAATACCCAGTATTGCCAGACCAGCCCCGATTATAAATGCTTTTACATTCTGAAATCCGAAAAAATTATAAATCCAAAATAATATTTTATGTTCAAAAATAATATCAGGATTCATGAGCAGGCTAATAAATGGAAGAATGGAAGCGATGCCCAGAGACTGAAAGATGGCTGTTAATAAGGCAATAGCCATTATGCCTGCAAGCTGCAATCTTTCTTTTTTATTAAAAAGATGGCTCAGCTTAACCAAAAAACTCAGTTTTTCTTTTATTCTCATTTATAGAAATTTTCCGATTCTACTGTCAAATTTTTATGTTCCCTTGTTTCCATTCACTTTTTACTTTTACATTAATAAGTTGTCTTAGCCCTTTGGTCCATTTAGAGTATTAGTGGTTAGCTCACTGTATCTATTGAGTTGCTATTGCAAAGGTTCTTTGACTTGCCTATCATGCCCGAATAAAATTAGAACCTTTGAGTTGAAATACTTGCGATATGTTTGTAGAATTTCAAGAGAGCCACTCCTTAGGATTTTTCACTCTCTCATCCGAGATCTTCTCTGGATATTTTTCATTATAATTTTACTCACTCTCCAACTTCCTTTTCCATCTACTAATTTTTGCCCTGATTTGCTCATTTTCTTTCTTAATTGGTAATCCTTTAATAATTCATTTATCTTTTTATAAAAGTTTTCTTCATCAAATTTACTTCCCCATCCCATATCAATCATTACACTGGCTTCTGCCATTCCTGTTACATTCTTATATTGATTATCGGCTAAGCAAAAGGCAAGGGCGGATGTACCTGTGGCAGCAAGTTCATATAGGGTCACTCCGCCTCCGGTAATGGCTAAATCTGAAGAGAGCATTAAGTTTGCCATTTGAGAAAAATTATAAATAAGTTTTACTTTCTTACTCATTTTCTTAACTTTATTTTCTATCCCAGAAACATTATCAAAAAAATGACCAATGACTATGGTAATATTGAAATCCTCTTTTATCCGATCCAAGACATTCAATATATTGGGAGTTAGATTAAACGGGTCGCTTCCACCTAAAGTAACTAAGATATTTTGAACTTTTTCGTTTATTTTTCTTTTCCCAAGATTAGCAAATTCTTCTCTTAAAAGAGCATATTTGGGACCCAAGAGGAATTTAGTCTTGCCAGTTAAAAAATGGTATTCTAAATCTTTTGCATAAATATTCTGGTTAATTACTATATCTGATGGAAAAGTAATATTGGCTAAATCGTCAACAGAAATTAACATCCCAACATTCTTTTTGATCTCAGTTAAATATCCCTCATCAAATTCGTAAGAATCAGTAATTAAAACATCTATTTTTTTGGTTCTAATAATCTCAATAGTGCGTTCTAAATCCTCTTCTAAATTCAAATTATGCTCTAATTCTACAGCTTTAAAACCTCCTCGTCTTATCTTCTTTTTAACTACCTCATTTCTCTTAGTAATAAAGAGTATTCCCAATCCATTTTTCTGTAATTGGCTACTCAGAGCTAAGCATCTTTGAATATGTCCAAGTCCAATATTTATTCCTCCGTCTGCTCTTACAGCAACCTTCATTGTTTAATCTACAATCCTTCGGATTAATTCAAAAGGCTCCACATATTCTTTACCAACCACTATACCCCATCTCTGGGCAATGATTTTTAACGACTCGGGAGAACGAGGATGAGGGTATTTTCTAATTTCACTTTCATACATTTTAAATGCTTTTAACTTAATCTCAATGGTATCAGAAATATCCTCAAATACATTGGGAATAAATGAATTGCCAATCTTTTGAAAAGTCCACTCAGTGGAAGAGGGAACTTCAAAACTATATATTTCTTTTACTGAACAATCTTCACCTGGTCTTGTGGCAGTTAACACCGACTGAAAAGTAATTCGGTGATCAATATTTAAATCTCCAGAATGGTGAGTATAGATAATCTCTGGTTTAATCTCTTCGATAATCTCCTCGATTTTCTTTACTATATCCAGAAATGAAACGGTATCAAATCGGTTATCTGGTAGGCCAAAAAAGTATGTTTCTTTTACTCCCAAAAGTTCCTCTACTTTTCGACTCTGCTTTTGCAAATCTACTATTTCTTTTTTATCGGCTTTTCCTCTCTGCGGATAACGGGAAGAGATACCTTCTCCCAATATAGCAGTATAAATCTCCTTATACCTTGCATATTTTGCAATTATCCCACCACAACCAAGCACTTCATCATCGGGATGAGCAGTTATAACCAAGATTTTCTTCATTTATTTGTCTCCTCTATTTTTTTTATTTTTACATCTGCCAAAATAGAATCATGGTGCAAAGATGGCCTTGAGAATTCAAAAAGAAATCCCTTACATTTAATAAAGGCGTGAGGATATCCCTCCGCATCAAGCATGCGAATAAAATCGAACAATTCTCTAAGACTTTTACACACAGGTAATTCACTTTCTTCAGGTTTTCTTCTTTTGAAAATGACAGACGTACCTTTTTGAGGCTTTGGAATTGGCTCATCTTTTATGATCTCTGAAATCATATCAGCAATTAACTCAGCTGCCCTTATATATATTTCTTCAGCTAAGCCTTCCAACGACAAATCTTCTTTCAAATAAATGGGACCTGCATCAAAATCTTCAGTCATTCCCAAGGCAGTTATTTTAGTTTCCCTGTGTCCCCTTATAATCAAGTTTTGTAATGGGCTTCCACCTCTCCCATAGGGCACATCAGTCATATGAAAACAGACACATTCAAAATTGTCTGTAATCTCCTCGGGCACCTTAATAGACCAATGAATAAAGAAGATATACCGCGGGTTGAACTCTTTAATTGCTTCATATCTTAGTGCCTCGGGGTCGTTAATTAACTTCCAAGCGCCTAGAAATTTAGATATTCTTTCCTTGAATATCTTCTCATTCCAAGGTCTAATAGCTACAACGATATATCTTTTTTTATTGTTGCTCATGTCTTTCCCTTATATAGAGACATCTCATAACATTGGTAGCTCTTAAATTTCCTCAATCCATTACTAATAAATCCTACTTTTATAAAGGTGGTTAAGGAAACTTCGTTATTCTTTTTTATATGAGATATAATTTTTTCTATCTTGAAATTTTTAAATCCATATTTACATACAATCTGTAAGCCTTTAGTTCCATATCCTTTACCCCTTTCATCTTTGTCTATACTAATATCAATTTCAGCGACTCTTTTAGCGTCCACATCAAATCTTATCTGTCCAACTTCTTTTCCCCCATTTAGTAAAATTAGAATTTGTGTGTTTGGGTTCTTCAACTTTTCGTCAAACCATTTTTTGTGTTCCTCGTAAGGAATAAATCTTGTCTTAAAAGCAAATTTCCTAACGCTTTCTTCATTTCTCCATTTCCATAACAATCGACAATCCTTTTTCTCTGCTAATCTCAAGCCTAATTGCTTCATATCATTTCCCATGTTAAAATATCATCTTCTTCAATATGCACTTTTGCTACCCGCCCTATCACTGCATTTATCATTTTAGGATGGATGCCATATCCTGGTCTTTTAACATCGAGCATCTCTCTTGTAATCTTCATTGCTTTAGGAATATTACAAGCGGCAACCAAACTTCTTCTACCTAACCTATACACCTCTTCCTCCGCCTTCGTATGCTTTTTTATTGGTGAACCCAGAGATGCCTCTGTATCTCTAATAGCCTGAACCATATTCTTTAATTCATCTGGCTCAAGGGCAAATGGGTGGTCAGGACCTTTTAATTTTCGACTCAAGGTAAAATGTTTTTCAACAACACAAGCACCCAAGGCTACAGCTGCAATATCGGAAGTTATTCCCAGTGTATGGTCAGAAAATCCCACTGGCAATTGGAATGCCTGTCGCATTGTCTGCATAGCTCTTAAATTTAAATCTTCATATTTTACTGGATAATTTATAGCACAGTGGAGGAGAATTACATCTTCATTGCTTTGCTTATAGATAGTATCCAATGCTAATTCTATATCTGATAAATCTGCCATTCCTGTGGAGAGGATTATAGGTTTTCCTTTTTTAGCCACATACTCTAAAAGCGGCAAATGAGTAATTTCAAATGATGCAATCTTATATGCCAGGACAAATTCATCAAGTTCATCAACTGCTCTTAAATCAAAAGGGGTAGAGAGAAATATAATACCTTTTCCTTTACAATAATCCGCAAGTAATTTATGCCATTCTCTGGGCATTTCTATCTTTTTTATCAAGTCCCACACGGTTTCATCTTTTTTTACCAATTTATCCTTTTTTAAATATTTCATTGTAGGAGTCTTTTTAGAATACATCTTCTCTGCTGTGTAAGTCTGAAATTTCACTGCATCTGCACCTGCATCTGCTGCAATATCTATAAGTTGTTTGGCTTGTTCTAATTTTCCATCATGATTAGAACCAGCCTCGGCAATTATAAAGCATGGTTCACCTTCACCGACTAATCTATTGCCTATTTTAATTTTTTTCATGTTTTATTCTCCTAATTTTTTGTGTCTTATTTCTTTGTTTATTTCAAGCAATTGAGGCTCCTTTTTTAGAAGATTTAAGACATCTTGCATAAGAAAGACCTCGTCTTCTTTATACAATCTTTTATAAACCTCTCTTACAAATTTCAAATCTTTTTCTTCATCTACAGTCCACCGCAAATAAGAAAGGTCTTCGCTATTTTTTACATTAGCAAGACGAAATATCTCTGGATGCTCATAGATATAAGGAGTGACGTGCTCTCTCTGATATGGTTCTTTTGCTTCACGCCAAGCTTTTTCAAGTACAGAAAAAGAAAATACCTCGGTATCAAGACCCAATGGATATGAAAGTACTAAATTATTGCTCACGTAGTCCATCTTCCCTTCACTATTTATATAATATTTAATAATTTTATCGACTACTTTAGGATCGATTAAAGGATCGTCTGAAGTAATACGTACTATAACATCTACCTTATGTTCTTTTGCTGTAAAGTAATATCGTGCAAGCACATCTTCTTCGCTACCCTGCGATACCTTAACATCCCAACTTATTGCTGCGCGTACAATTACATCGTCTTTAGGATTTTTTGTAGTAGCAACGATTATCTCATCAGCATTACGTATCTTTTTAAGACGTTCTATAAAATGCCATAACATTGGCTTGCCACACAAATCTATCATTACTTTCCCTGGAAGGCGCGTAGCGCCCATTCTGGCCTGTGTAACTATTGCTATCTTCATTATCTATCCCACTGCGCAGGAGAAATTAAAAACTCATCTTTAATCGCCAATTTTTTAAAAACGGAAAATTTGTTCTTAACAATATTTAGTTTTTCAATTGCATTAATATTTCTATCTAAAAGCGCAATATTTTCAGCTCCAACTATTACACTGTCAACTTGATCTATTATTAGTGAAAAACAGATGGCAGCTTCATATGTTTCTATTCCGATCTTTTTGCAAATAGTAGTTAATCTTTCTTTGTAACTTCTTATTCTTTGAAGTCTTTCTGGTATTTTATCCATTTCACATGGAATTAAACCTCGTAGAAGTACAGATCGGGCAAGAATCCCTATATTTTTTCTCTCTGCAATTTTCAATATCCTTTGAGCCATTCGTTGATCAAATATACTTAATGCAATCTGTATAACATCGAAAATGTCCGATTCTAAAACTATTCGGGCCGTATTTTCTTCATATATTGAAGCTCCAAGAAATTTTACTTTGCCAGATTCTTTGAGCTGTCTAAGACAATCCAAATATCTCGGGTTCTGTAATGTATTTTTCTCACATTGATGTACCTGTAAAATATCGATTTTCTCTACTCCAAGAAGTTGGAGCGATGTTTCTAAAGATTTTAAACAAGATTTTAGTAAATTAGAACTATGTAACATATCGGCCGAAAAATTCCTGAGTTTAGTAGCTATAAGGGGTAAATTCCCAGACCAAGTTTGAATGGCTTCTCCAATGATTTTTTCTGCGTCACCATAATCGCGAGCCGTATCAATGAGATTTACTCCCCTTTCAAAAGCAAAATGTAAAAGATTAATCGCTTGATCAAGAGGTGGCTTTTTTGATAAACCGTAATCTTGTGCTATTTCAACTGTTCCTAAAGAAATAACTGAGACCTTTAGCCCTGTTTTCCCTAATTTTCTATATTTCATAAACGCTCCAGTATGCTACCACGCCGTCCAGCCACCGTCCACTAAAATATTTTGTCCGGTAATATACCTTGAGGCTTCAGAAGCAAGAAAAACAATTACGCCTTTAATATCATCTTCAACAGCCATCCTACCTAAAGGAACGCGATGGATATATTCTTTTCTAAAGAATGGATTAGAATTAGACGGATCTTCGAAGCCACCTGGAGAAATTGTGTTACATCTTATTCCATATTTAGCCCAATGCGTAGCAATATACCTCGTGAAATTTAATATCCCGCTCTTTGTAGTAGCATATGATAAAGAGCTTGGAAAACTATTTGGAGGATAGATTCTCTCATCTGCAGAAATATTGCCATAATGTGAGGATATGTTTATTATACTCCCGCCTCCATTTTTTTAATTAAAGAACCAAAATATTTTGTACATAAAAAACTCCCCAATAGATTTACCTCATAAGTTTTCTGCCAGTCTTCCACTGTAAGACTAAAAATATCTTTACATACTGTATATGCGGAATTATTAACTAAAATACGTATATTCTTATTAGAAGAATAATGTTGCTTTGCTTTTATTACCTCTTCTTCCCTGCTAATATCGCATTTATAATGCTCCACAGAATATTTGTTCTGTTTCATTTCATTAATGAAGCCCATGCTTTTATCCTTATTTCTACTTAAGATAATGCACTCTGCTCCAGCTTCACAGAGACCTCGAATCATATACCTTCCTATTTTACCGGCTCCACCAGTAACTACTGCAGTCTTTCCTTTGAGAGAGAATAAGCCTTTTATCTCCATATCTATCCCAGTTTTCAATGTTTAATGAGTCCTTTTATTAGCTTTATGTGTTTAATAACATAATTAACATCCTTGTATGTCATTTTTGGAAACAGAGGCAGGGTAATTGCTTCCTCATAGTATTTTTCTGCATTGGGACATAAGCCCTCTTTATAGCCCAACCTTTGGTAATAGGGATGGTAATAAACAGGAATATAATGCACATGTACCCCGATATTTTCCGCTCGCAGGACTTCAAAGATTTCTCTACGAGTCCATTTCAGTTTATCCAATTTTAACCTTATTGCATAGATATGCCAAGCAGATTGGACATCTGGTTTTTTATAGGGAGTAATTATCTCATCTATGTTTTTAAACGCCTCATTATATTTTTTTACAATTTCTCTTCTTCGCTTGAGGAATTTATCTACCTTCTTTAATTGAGATATCCCAAGGGCACATTGAAAGTCAGTTATTCGATAATTATAACCTAATTCTTGCATTTCATAATACCAAGGCGGAGCATTTCGGATTTTTTCACTCGATCAATATGATATTGTAATAAGGGATTGCCGTCAATTTTTTTAAATACTTTTCCTGGTAATCTAGTTGAGCCCATACGGGCCTGAATAATTGCGATAATCATATTTTTATCACGTTAATCTTGTAAATCCCTCTTCTCTGACTCTGGTTTCTAATTTATCTTCGATATTATTATTTTGTATTGCCTCTACCATTAATTTAAAAACTTCATCAACATTTTTTAAGTATTTCTTCACAATCTTTTCATCGTGAGCAAGCGATACATAGATACTATTTGTCGCTAAATATCCTCGCTTTAACATCTCTTGTACAAAAAAAGTATACAAAGCTTGGTTTTTATCCTCATACTCTAATTTAAAAGTAATAAGAGGTTTGAAATTAGTTACGTGAAGCTTCACGCCGTGTTTTTGCGCTAATTCTTCCCAGCCATTACCGACCATCTCTCCGATCTTAATTAGATGTTGCCAAACTTTATTCTGAATTAATTTTTCGATCGTTTTTAATGCTGCGATAAAACCAATACGCTCGGTCCAGAATGTACTGCTGATGAAGGTTTCTTGTGCCTGATCCATAATTTCTTTTCTTCCTACAATTGCCGAAATGGCATAACCATTGCCCATTGCTTTACCGTAGACCACGATGTCCGGCGTATAATCAAGCAGTTTGTAAACACCGCCGTCAGTCATCCGCCAACCAGAAGTAATTTCGTCAACCACCAAAACAATATTTTTTTCTTTGACAATTCTTTGAATACCTTGTAAAAATTCTTTGGTTGGAAAATCATATCTAGCTCCTTCAATAACAATTACCCCAATATCATGGTTCTTAATAATTTTCTTCAGCTCTTCTAGGCTATTATATTTAAACGGCAGGGCAGTTTCTTTCAAGCACGGGGGGACCCTTTTTGGTTTAAGCCCCGGCAATAAATGATCTGATAAATTGTTTTCACCAGTAATGTTGCTTGCTAAATACCAATCATGCCAGCCATGATAACCGCTAAAAGCAATTTTGGATCGACCGCCGTAAGCCCTGGCTATTCTAACTGCAATAGCCATGGCCTCTCCTCCAGTTCTGGCAAATTTAACACCGCCGGCGAAAGGATTTAATTCAAGCAACTTTTCAGCCAAATAAACCTCTTCGGGCACATTTAGTGTTGTATTTATACGTCTATTTATAGCTTCTTTCACGGCTTTATCAACTTCGTCATCAGCATAACCCAAAATTGCTGTTCCAATTCCCATTTGGGCCATGTCTATATATTCATTTCCGTCCAAATCCCAAATTTTTACTCCCTTGGCTTTACTAAAATACGTAGGCCAAATATCTGGGGCATAACGTTCTGGTCTTTTAGATAATAATCCATTACCGCCTGGAATTGCTATTTTAGCACGTTGCCATAGCTTTAATCCCGAATTCATATTAATTTTTTATATTTTACAACCATTTATGATACCAAATTTCGGTTGCCTTTGTTAAAAACCTCACTCCTTGATATAACCTTTGAGCGGCATAATTTCTGCCTTGAGTAACCACCAAAATTTTAAAAATATTTTTATCAATCAATTTATTAAATATAAGATATAGTAAAGTTTTTGCTATCCCTCTTCCTTGATAACGAGCAGATAACCCGACTAAGCCGATTCTAGCTATATTCGACGCCTCATATTTAATCGTACAAAAGCCAATCGGAATATCTTTATTTTTATCAAATAAACAATAGCATTCATCATCAAATGTTCCCAATACTGCTTTTTCTACCCAATTTCGATAAAATTCAGAAGTTTTCTGTCTATCAAAATTTTCATCAAAATAATATCTACTATCGAGGTAAATGTCTTTCGCTAAATCTCGGAGAGCACTGATATCCGTCTGTCTTGCTAATCCGAATCTAAATTCTGTTGGTAAATCAATGTTTTCTTTCTCTTTTAATTTTTTCTCAAAAGATAATCTAATATCGGTAAAAATAAAATTGTTCTCAGCCGCCAATTTAACACTTTTATTATCGTGGCAATTACATAAATATTCTATAAGTTTTATATTTTCGGATTTTAAAAATTTATCACTTCTGTAAATTATGCTTTCAGTTAAATATTTACAGCTAAGATAGGCAACCGGAAAATTCCAAAAATTAGTATCCCAATCTAGTTTTTTTATTAGATTAGCAATCTCGGTAAATTCAATTTCAATTTTTTTATTATTTATTAAAGAATATTCTGTACCCGTAAAATACTTATTACTTTTTTCGTTTTTATAATCTATAACAATGTCTGCCGGCTCATTATATTTTACTAATTCATCAAGTGTTAGAGTAACTATTTTTAAACTTTTTAATATTAAATACCACTCTTTCGGTAATCCATTAGAAATAACAATATCGATTTTATTATCAATTAAAAAATCGGCTGTTAAATTATTAATATCAATTTGAGATAATCCACCAGGGGTATTATATAATTTTAAAATTTCATACCCAGCTTTTAACTGTTCAAAATATTCTGAATTTGAAGTTTTTGGAAAAACAAATAATTTTCTCATATCAAAGGTGACTATGCTTTCTATAAACTAATGTCTTCTCCTGAGCAGGGCTTAACGCAACCTCGCCACATCCCCAAATTTTTTCTAATCTTCGAAGCCTTTTCACTAAAATTTTCATTTGTTCTTCAGTGATAGAGACTGGTGCGTCAGCGCAATCCATGTCCTTTGAGATTTTATAGTGCTTTTCTAAAACTTGGGCTCCAGCGGCTGCGGCACAAAATGGGACAAAAATATCATTAGTATGATCTGATTGGCCAATCAAGCATGGGAAGTTCTGCTTGAGGGTATAAATCGCCGCTATGTTAGCATCTTCTTCTCTGGTGGGATAAGCAGAGATACAATGTAATATTACGATCTTGTTGTTCTTAACTTTTAAAATATTATAAGCTTGTTCAACTTCATTCAAATTTGACATGCCGACTGACATAATTAATGTTTTTCCTGTTTCAGCAATTTTCGCCAAAAACTTATGATTAGTTACATCAAATGAAGCAATTTTATATAAATCACAGCCAATGTTTTTCAGATATTCTAAGCTCTCTTCATCGAAAGCCGTTGAAAGAAAAATAATACCTTGACTCTCTGCATATTCTTTTAGCTCTTTAAATGCCTTAAAGCGCAGTTCACATTTCTTCAATGTATCAAAGACAGGAGTTTCTCTCGATGCCCTTTTCTCTGTGATATAAGTTTGGAATTTCACGGCATCCGCGCCAGCTCGTTTAGCCGATTCAATCAACTTTTTGGCTAAATTTAAATCGCCGCCGTGGTTGATACCGATTTCAGCAATAATGAATATTTTATTATCGCTGTTTATTCCATAATCTTTTAAACGTTTTAATGCGTAATCCATATTTTTATTACCAACAACTAAACCCTCCATCTACCACAATATTGTGCCCGGTAGTATAACTCGCTGCATCGCTTGCTAGATAAATTATTGCCCCCAACAATTCCTTATCATTGGCCATCCTTTTCATGGGACATCTAAATGAATAATTTTTAATAAAATCTTTTCCCTGAGGGCTGGCAGGATTATAAATTCCTCCGGGTGAAATAGCATTGACTCGAATATTGCGTTTGGCCAGATGAATAGCAAAATATTTAGTCATTTGAATAATGCCGGCTTTAGTTGCGCAGTATATTTCTGAGTTTTGCCGATCGCAATCAGTATAAATCCTATAATCAGGGCTAACGATTCCATAGAGAGAAGCGATATTGATGATTGATCCTTTTTTGAATTTATATTTATCGAATAAATTTACATAAGCTTGTATACAAAAGAATGTCCCTTTTAGATTTATATCCATTACGCAATCAATCTTTTCCCCTGGCCGTTTTTCAAAGGGCTCAAAAGTACTCACTCCGGCATTGTTTATCAAAATATCGAATTTATTATACTTCTCTATAATTCGCCGAAAAACATCTAAAACCTTATCCTGTTGCGTTATATCAAGCTCCATATACTCAACATCATCAATATTATTTTCCTTACTAGCACTGGCCAAATCAAGACCGATAACTTTGACTTGGCAATTTTTAAAAGCCTCACATATTTTACTTCCTAACTGACCTTTTGCACCGGTAATAACTACCACTTTATCTTTGATGTTAAATAATTTTTCTAAATAACTCATATTATTTTTTTAAATTCTCGAAGAGAATTAATAAGATTATTTTTATCTTTATAACATTCTACGGTTAAATATTTGATATCAAAATTCTTTATTAAATTTTTAACTTCATCTATTTCTTCCGGGCCGGGAATTTCGTGAACATCATAAGCCAAGTTATATTTACCAATACCATAATGGCTAATATGTAGTTGAATGATCTTATTAAGAGGCAACCCCTTTTTGTAATCAGCAAATTTTATCTTTTTATTATGACAAGTTATTTTAGCATGGGCAATATCAAATAAAAATTCTAGATTATTATCATAAACAATATTGGCAATAAATCCTGACTCAGTCACATATTTATAAGCTTCGGTTGGATAATAATTATTATTTTCTACTCCTATTCTTATATTATCGCCAAATATCTCTTTTATTTTTGAAAAGTTTTTCTTGGCATTCTCTCGCATTTCTTTCTCGGAATATCTCGTCCCGCCACCCCTGGACATTCCGCTTTCGTTATTTATTGGTTTATTATAATTAGATGCGCAGTGAAAAGTTATTAATTTTAATTCTGATTTTAAATCTTTAATTTTCTTTAAATAACTAAATTCTTCAGTAGTCAATTCATGAATAGGCTGCAATTCGCAATGAAAAACTTCTTGCTTGCCTCCTTCAAAATTGATGCTAAAATCCCTAATCTCCAAACAATCTGAACAACTAATGATTTCTCGGGCGACTTCGTTTTCTTTAAAAAGATTTGATATGGGTGTCGCTAATTTTGTCACAAATTATTTTTTATTAAATAATTTATTTGATTAATATTTTTCTCACGGTTGAAATAACACGCTCCACTTCTTTGGTTGTTAATTTTGCCGAAAATGGCAAAGATGCGGTTCTGTCTGAAATCCATTCTGCGTTTGGGAAATCACCCCTCTTGTATCCATAGGTTTGCTGATAATATGGATGCAAATGTAACACAATATAGTGAACACCTACACCAATATTTCGCTTTGTCATTTCATCCAAGAATTGGTCCCTGGTTATTTTCAAATTGTCTATATTGAGCAATAATGTATATAGATGGTATGCATGTCTTGTATCAGGTTCAATGGGGGCAGGCGTAAACACAGGTAAGTCTTTAAATGCTTCGTTATAACAATTCCAGATCTCCTGACGTCTTTTCCAATATTTATCTATTCTTGGCAATTGGTGAATACCTATTGCTGCTTGTAAATCCATCATGTTGTATTTGAAACCCGCATATACTACTTGATAGTGTTTATAGCCTTCATCGGAAAATCTCTTCCAGGCATCCTTGCTCATTCCATGTAAACCCAATATCTTAATTTTATCTGCATATTCCTCATTGTCCGTAATCGCCATTCCCCCTTCACCTGTAATAATATTTTTTGTGACATAGAAACTGAAACAGCCTATGTCTCCAAATGTCCCCGTTTTCTTTCCCTTATATTCTGCTTCTATTGCATGGGCGGAATCCTCAATTACTTTCAAATTATGTCTCTCTGCAATATCCATAATTTTATTCATATCACAAGGTCTGCCTGCAAAATGGACAGGAATGATTGCCTTCGTTTTTGGTGTAATTTTCCTCTCTATATCCTCTGGGTCTATGTTCATTGTATCTCTCTTGCAATCTGCAAAGATAGGCGTGCCACCCGCATGTATTACTGCATTTGCGGTTGCGGCAAATGTCATTGTAGGCACTATTACCTCATCCCCAGGCTTTATATCAATACAGAGCATAGCAAGGTGGAGACAGGCTGTGCAGGAGTTTAATGCCATTGCATACTTTACACCTTTATACTCTTTGAACATCTCTTCAAATTTATGCACCTTTGGACCTGTCCCAAGCCAACCCGATTTTAACGAGCCAACTACTTCATCAATCTCAGGCTGCTCAATTAAAGGACTGCCGAATACTAAAAACTTTTTACGCATAATTTGGTTCCTCTGGTTTCTTTGGTCTGTTTGGTTTACTTAGTTTACATAGTTTATTGTGTTTGTTGTGTTTACTGAGTTTGTTGGGTTCGTTGAGTTTGTTGTGTTTACTGGGTTTGATGAGTTGGTTGAGGTTACAAGTGAGAAGGTCGGCTTCATAAAAGGTAAAGTTAGGCTGTTTTTTAAGCCATTCAAGATTTTTTTCTTTGAGCATACGAGGATAATAGTCAATAAAACAGTCAATGCCTATAACCTCAAAGCCTTCCCGGACCAATCTTTCAGCAAGGTTGGAGCCGATAAATCCTGCAACGCCGGTGACCAAAATATTCATAAAAACTCCTTCTTAAAGACAGGTTAAGGTTAAGGTAGAGAGACAGGTTGAGGTTGAGGGATAGAGACAAGAGACAGGAGACAACCCTTCGGCTTCGCCCTTCGACTCCGCTCAGGATTAGCTACGCTAAGAAGTTAGCTCACTACGTTCTCTGGAATAGGAATGGGCACTGCCCTTCGACTCTGCTCAGGACTTCGCTCAGGGCGGAAAGCACAGGAGCACAAGGCATAAGAGTCTTAGCGTCCATTAATTCACTGGTTTATCTAACGCACAAAACCTTTTCGCCACTTTTCTGATATTCTCGATTACATTTAGAACATTTTGCCCTACCATCCTTAAATGGTAATTTTGTTCCACATTCACATATCCATCCGATGGTTTTGGCGGGGACACCGGCAGCTATGGCATAATCCGGAACATCTTTTGTAACAACTGCACCTGCTCCAATCATTGCACATTTTCCTATAGTTATGCCACAAACGATTGTTGCGTTTGCGCCGATTGAAGCACCTTCTTTTACTAATGTTGGAATCCATTTGCCATATTCAGGATACTTCTTCTTTGGATATTTTGCACGAGGATTAATATCATTTGTAAAAACTGCCGAAGGTCCTACAAAAACATAATCTTCAAGTGTAACTAAATCCCATACATCTATATTACATTCTAATTTTACACCGGTGCCAAGTTTTGCTTGCCCACCTATAAAGCAATTATGCCCAATTATGCAATTTTCTCCAATCTGCGCACCTGATTGAATCTGTGAATTATGACAGATTTTGGTTCCTGAACCAATTTTGGCTCCCTGATTCACTAAGGCTGTAGGATGAACAAAAATATCACCCTCACCTTTACCCTGTGGAATAGTAGAATGTTTTGAGGATAGTTTTATTCCACGGGGTGAATCCTCTCCCGTCAAGGGAGAGGAGATTTGGATAGAAGGAGAGTGGCTATATATAGGAGAAAGAGAGATTTTTTGACCGGAATTGTTGAGGGAGCGTTGGGCTGCTGAGAGAATTTCGAGAACCCTAAGTCCTTCATAGCCATCAGTTATTGGTGTTTGGTTATTGTGAATACATTCAATGAAATGCTTGCATTCCATTTTAAGAGGTTCTGCTTCTTCTAAAGGAATAATTTCAACTTCAGCTTTGCTGGCAACGGGATGTCGATTTTGCCACTCGATTTTATGTGGATAAAGGAAAAGCTTCTCTTTTGTTAAATCATCAAAGACTCCCATTTTTTTATCACCGACCACAATAAGTTTTTGCTCCTTAAATGGGTGAAGCCAGGACACAAATATATGACTTTTTACTCCACTTGGAAAGTCCATCGTCGTTAAAGTAACATCCGCAATATTCTCCTGAAGGTAATTACCGCCAGTTGCTGAAACTGATTTGGGTGTTTCATTTAACAGGAAAAGAATCACCGATATATCATGTGGAGCAAAGCTCCAGAGAATATTCTCTTCTGTTCTAATTTTGCCGATATTTAAACGGTTAGAATACACATATTGAATTTTACCCAATTCACCCAAATCAATTAGTTCTTTAAGTTTATTAACTGCTGGGTGATAACGTAAGATATGACCAACCATTAGAATGCAGTTCGATTTATCTGCTAATGCAATTAGTTCCTTTGCTTCTTCAATTTGTAGAGCCAGAGGTTTCTCAACGTATGTATTCTTTCCTGCAAGCAAAGTCTCTTTTGCTATTTCATAATGCGTTGCTGCAGGAGTAGCAATAACCACTCCCTGAATCTCAGGATCTTTCAGCACATCTTCGTATGAATTAGTAAAACTTATACCTGGATACCTTGATTTGTGAGTTTTTAAAAGCTCTTCACTTGCATCACAAACAGTTTTCAATACACCCAGTTCACTAAAGTTACGAACGAGATTTTTGCCCCAACCACCAGTACCTATTACTGCAACATTAACTTTTTTTGATTTTGATGACATAGTAAGCTCCTATTTTCTGAACATTGTGGGGCATTGTGGGGTCAGGCTGAAAAATAGAAATTGTTCACTTAGTTCTTCGTTCTTGGTTCTTAGTTCTTGGTGCTTAGTGCTTGGTTCTTGGTGCTTGGTTCTTAGTTCTTCGTTCCTGGTGCTTCGTTTACTGAGTTTATTGAGTTTACATAAAGGCAGGTTGAGGTTTAGGTTAAGGTAGAGAGACAGGTTGAGGTAGAGAAACACAATAACTTCATTTCGGATTGCGGATTAAACACCTATAACCTGACACCCAACACCTGAAACCTGCAGACGAGATTCTTCCAGAGTCAACCCTGTGTAATACCATTATGCACAGGACATTTTCCTATTACACGGGGTCAATAACCATCGCTTACTCAGAATGACAAACTTCACTGTCCTGCGACTACATCTGTCGGGACTGGGAAGCCGCTCCTACATTCCAATGGCGGTGGTGCTTTTTTCTCCTCTTCACTTTCCTCGCTCCATCTTCCGAATAGTAGTAATAGTTATAATAGTAATTATATGAACCGTATGTATGTCTCATATCTACATCGTTTAGCACACATCCTAATAGGTTTATCTTTGCATATCGTACATTATTTATAGATCTTTCCACTATTTCTCTTACTGTCTTTCCCGAACGAACCACAAAAACCATTCCATCTACTTCCTTGCCTATGATGATAGGGTCTGTTACTGCAATTAACGGTGGAGAATCCATCACTATCTTGTCAAACCTCATCTTCAGTTCCTGGAGCACACTTTTCATCTTTTCTGAATCGAGCAACTCCTGTGGATTTGAAGGAATGGGACCCGAGGTAATTACAGACAGATTCGCAATTTTGGTTTTCTTTATGGCATCATCCAGTTTTAAATCACCTGTCAGGACTTTTGAAATACCATCATCCTTTTTAAGTTTGAACAGATGATGAATCATCGGTCTTCTCAGGTCTGTATCAACCAGTACTGTTTTTCTTCCTGCCTGCGCTTCCGTAATTGCAAGATTGCTCGCAGTAAGGGTTTTCCCCTCCTTCAGTACAGAACTGGTAACGACAAGCGTTTGCATTTCTCCATTCACGGATGCGGATTGGAGATTTGTCCTCATACTCCTATATGATTCTGATATGGCCGAAAGCGGCTTGTAATTTGTAATTAGTCTTCCTTCGATTTCCTTTAATTCGCCCTTTTTTCCATCTCTTCCTATAGAAGGTATGGAGGCAAGAACACTTAATTTTAATTCCTTCTCGATGTCCTCAACCCCCTTGAGAGATGTATCAAAATACTCTATGACAAATGCTACACCCATCGAAATAATTAGACCCATTATAAAACCGAGCATAAGATTTACTGTTTTCTTCTTTCTGTTTTCTTTAGAAGGTATCCTTGCTCTATCCAGCATTGAGACCGTCCCTACCTCACTTGCCTCAGAAATCTTCGCCTCCTCAGCCTTCTCGAGCAGCATCATATATATGCTCTCATTTGCTTTTTTCTGTCTTTCCATCCGCGCCAGTTCAATCTGTTGGGGAGGGATACCGTTGAATTTCCCTTCATATACATTGACGAGCCCCCTGTATGCACTCTCTTTTGCCTTCGCTATATCCACATCGATGTGGAGTTGTATGGATTTCAGCAAAAAGGTCTGTATCTGAGTAAGGGCATTAATTTGTCCTCTGTTCTGCAGCAACGAGACAATGGTCTCATTTATCTTTTTCTTCACTTCTTCAATCCTGTTATCTATTTGAATTATTTGGGGGTCGTCTTCCGCATAGTGCTGAATAAGTAAAGATGCTTTGTCCTTTTCAAGTTCAGACAATGAAGTTTTCAGGTTTTCAAGAAGCGGAAGTGAGATATCGGTAGAGGTTTTCAGTAATTCCTTCTGTTCGACTGTGAGTTGCAATTTCACCGCCTCAAGGTTTTTTTCCACTCCTTTTCTTTCGATTTTTGCCTTCTCATACAGCACCTGTAGTTCAGCAAGTTGCTCGATGAATACCTCCGTCTCCTTCTTCAGGCCAAAAGCCCTGTGTGTCTGTTGATAGTTACAAATGTCATCTTCCGCACTTTTCAACTTCTTCTTAACGACCTGCATCTGTTCCTCTGCAAACTCTCTCACACTGCTCGCCTCTCTACGTCTATCCTCTATATTGAACTGTATATATGCCTCGGCAACCTTATTGGCAAAAAGTGCTGCTGAATACCCTATGTTAGTCTTACTTCTTATCTCAATAATATTAGAACTTTTCACAGGGACAATCGTTATTGCTGATGATACTTTGCTAATAATGGAGGATTTTTTAGTGACACCAACACTTTCCACATCTGCAGAAGTAAAATTCTCTCCAACCTTTTCCAACAATTTTCTACTTTTCAATATCATGGTATGGTTTGTAATATCATTCGTATTTGAATATCCTAACTCCATACCCGGAATTGCGGAAGACAGTTTATTAATGATAATGGTTGCTTTCGATTCGTAGACCGGCGGTTTGCGTAAGGTAAAATAGAACGTTGAAAGGAATGTTACCAGAAACAGTGTGAGAACAAGCCATTTCCTTCGTAAAACTATCGCTATATATGCTCGTATGTCAACCTTTTCTTCATCCATAATTTTTGGGTCATAAAACCACAGATAGATTGTAGGGATTGTGGAGACCATATAAAAGACTTACTGTAAAAAAAAGACAATTCATTTAGATTTCTCTAAAATGTAATTATCACGGTAAAAAATAGCCTTCGGCTTCTTCCGACATGAAGCTCTCATCAGTCCGTCATCAATAAATACTATGTCCACAACTCTACTCACTAACATAATTATCAAATTTTATAAAATGTGCAAGTTCTGTGCCAGAAACAGATAATGCTGTAAATAACCTTCAGCACGATACTTAACAAAAAACAGTGTTCTGAGGATTTTTGCTAAAATGTTCGGATTCTGGACAGCATGTTCGGATTCTAAACACACAATCCCCTCCACACCAAAACATGAACCACAGAAAAACAACAGAGACATTCTGGGGAACATTGTGGGGTCAGGCTGAAAAATAGAAATAACATAGTTTACTGAGTTTACTGAGTTTATTGAGTTTGTTGAGTTGACACAGTTTACACAGTTTACACAGTTTGCACAGTTTATTGAGTTTGTTGAGTTTACTGAGTTTACATAGTTGACTTAGTTTGTTGAGTTTGTTGAGTTTACTTAGTTTACACAGTTGACTTAGTTTGTTGAGTTTGTTGAGTTTACACAGTTTACTGAGTCCCAGTGAAATATGCTCCGCATTTCACCCCGTTGAATAGCTTAGACATCCCACCACAATGAAATAGAAAAATAGATTTCATATGGCAAGCAGGGCAGGCCCCATTAGAAAGTTGAACTTCTAACGGGGCAAGCGGGATAAATTTACACAGTTTGCTTGGTCATTTGCTATGAGTGTATCTTTCTTATCCACTCAAGATAATCATCTATGGTTTGCACTGATAAATCGCGAACAAGTGGAATACTCTTATCACTCATTGAAATAATCCTTGCTGGCATTATGTTTAGCCGTGAGAATAATTTCCTAAATCTCTTTATTGATTTACCCATATCAAGTGTCGGTGTTTTTGTTAGTTTATATTCAATAGGGAATAGCTTCCCTTTTTTCTCTATGAGCATATCTATTTCTAAACCATTGTGTGTGCGAATGTAGTAAAGATTCGGTGTTTTGCCCTGGTTAATAATAGTCTTAACCGTTTCCTGAACACAAAAATTCTCGAACAATGCACCTGCCATCGGACCTTTTAGCAGGTAATCTTTATCTTTCAGGGATAATAAATAACACAAAATACCGTTGTCCAAAAAATAGAGTTTCGGGCTTTTTGTAATCCTTTTTCCTAAATTTTTGTAGTATGGTCGCAAAATGTAGATTATGCGACTGGCTTCCAATATTGAAATCCATGTTTTTATGGTATTTACTGCTACTCCTATTTCACTTGATAAGGAACTAATATTAAGAACTTGTGAACATCTTGCAGCTAAAAGCTGCATAAATCTCTGAAAATTCCTTAGGCTGCCGATATTATAAATGGTTCGGATATCTCTTTCCAGATATGTCTGTTCGTATGAACTATACCACAACTCCACATCAATATCGTTATAAACCACTATTTCAGGGAATGAGCCCCTTAAACAACTGTGAATAAAATACTCCTGTGTAGTATTTAACTTGTCCTTCTTTTTGAAAACCTTCTTTTTTTCGTTCAATGAAAAAGGTAAAAGCTCCATAATGGCAACACGTCCTGCAAGTGTATCCCCGAGATTCTTTATCATATTAAACTGCTGCGAACCAGTGAAGATAAAACTCCCTCGTTTTTGCCGCTCCCTATCGATGCGAAGCTTTACATAGGAAAGTAGCTGCGGCACATACTGTATCTCATCAATGATCACTTTTTCTTTCTGACTATCCAGAAAAAACTCAGGGTCGCTAATGGCTCTCTCCCTTGTCACAGGGTCATCAAAGGATACATAAGCATAATCCTTAGAGAAAAGCTCCTTCAGAAGCGTCGATTTGCCCGACTGCCTGGGGCCTGTTACAACAAGCGATGGGAACTGGTTAACTACCTTTTTTAAGATTTTCTCTATTTCTCTATGTATATATATCTTTTTAACCATTAGTAGTTATGTACAGCACATTATGTAAAAAGTCAAGACATTTTTGCAATGGCATTGCATATTTTCATAAAAAACATTCTGGGGTCAGGCTGAAAAATAGAAATAACATAGTTTACACAGTTTATTGAGTTTATTGAGTTTGTTGAGTTTACTGAGTTTACACAGTTGACACAGTTTATTGAGTTTGTTGAGTTGACATAGTTTACTGAGTTTACTGAGTTTGTTGAGTTTACACAGTTTACTGAGTTTGTTGAGTTTACTGAGTTTATTGAGTTTACACGGTTTGCTGAGTTTGTTGAGTTTACACAGTTTGCTGAGTTTACTGAGTTTGTTGAGTTGACACAGTTACTGAGTTTATTGAGTTTACACAGTTTGCTTATTTTACTCCGGACTTTATCCATTCGCGGAATAAAATATCCGGAAAAAAGTACTCATCTTCATCTCTGTCAAGATACGCATCCTTAACTAAACTTAGGAGTGTTCTGCGGACTGATGATGGTAAACCAAGGTTACTTCTCTTAAGATACTTATTTGATAGAACCTGCTTTCCTCCATATAAGGCAATTGCTTTTAATAATTGTCTCTTAGATAGTATTAGACGTGACCACTCAAGGTGAAAATTTTGAGAATACTGGTGAAGTAATTGGGAAAAAACTTGTTCTATGTCTTTTTCAACGAGTTTTCTTTTGGTAATCCCAAAATCCCATAATTCATGAGATAGCATTTGCACATAATAAGGAATATGCTCGGATACATTGATGATTTTATTGAATACTTCATTTTTAGCTTTGATTCCTGTTCCTGTAAATTTTTCCTTAATAAACTCCAAGAATTGAGTTTCAGGGATTTTTTGCAAATACATAACAGGTCCTATTCTGTAAAATGGCTTATCTTGAGAATTTACCATTTCATTAAGCAAGTGTTTTTTTGAACCTGCAAAGATATATGCTATATTACGTTGATGCTGAATATGGGACCTGAGTGCTCCCTCTATATTCTCCCTCTTAAGATTCAATATTTCTTGAAATTCATCAAAAACAATAACCAATTTCTTATTTTGCTTTTTGGCAATGATTTCTGGAAGGTTAAATATCCTGCTCTCCACTTTGGCACTTATAGGTTCTGCATAGCCAAGCGATAACATAGGACGCCCCACTTCATCAATTTTGAAATCAATCCGCAGACCAGAGACTACTTGTCCGATGAACTTCAAAATTTTGTTTTTAGAAGTGCTCTTCTCTACCAACAGTGATAAGTATGCATTAAGGAATTCCCTGTATGAAGAAAATTCCTCTAAATCCAAGAAGATAGGTGTCACATTCTTACTGCTAATTTGGCTAATTACCGTTCTAATAAGAGAAGTCTTCCCCATTCGTCTCGATGAAATAAGGAAGATTTTCTGGCAATTCAAAATATCCATTTTTAACTTCCTTATTTCCGCATCCCTATCACAGAAATGTTCTCCTACTACTGATTCACCATAAATAAACGGATTTCTCATTTATTTTTGCTCCATTTCATGTTACACAAAAAAGCGTAACACAAAAAAGTGTAATGTCAAGGAGAAAATGTAATTGTGTAATTGTGGGGTCAGGCTGAAAACTGAAATCTAACTTAGTTGGCATAGTTTGCACAGTTTACTTAGTTTACTGAGTTTATTGAGTTGACATAGTTTACTGAGTTTGTTGAGTTTACACAGTTTACTGAGTTTTCTTGGTTTTTGAGACTAAATAAGTGATTAATCCTGAGTCAAGTTTTGAGACTTTTTCTGCCTGATTATACATCCCTTGAAAGGTTTTATCAGTAATATACTTCTGGTCTATTGCTGCATAAAAGATACTCTGAACCTCAGAGGCCGAGCTCTTTGATATAAACAAAAATTGGACAAATTCCTTATTTGAATGTCTTGAAAAACCCTCAGCTATATTCGACATTGCTGAGACAGCGGCTGCTGTGACCTGGTCCCTTAGTCTATAATCCCTTTTGAACTTTTCGCTGGAATTAATAGCGTCATATACCATCTTTCCCAGGATTCGGGCTTCCTGCCAGGCTTTAATGTCTTCGAAACAGGTAATCTTCATAACTTAGTTGACATAGTTTACTGAGTTCGTTGAGTTTACATAGTTTACATAGTTGATCTACCTTGTGCTTGGTTCTTGGTGACATTGTTGGGTCAGACCCCATTAGAAAATTAACAGATCAAAAAGCAAATATGAGATTGCTTTATTTGCGATTATGAATGGTTATTCGCAATGACAAACAATTCACTATGGAAAAACTCGATAGATATTGGCTCTGCTTTTCACTCTATAAAAGATAATCTCTTTCCCCGCTATTTTACATCCTATTCTGTAATTACCTATTCTTATTCTATAATAATCCTTGTATCCTTTCATTTTTTTAATATCCTGTGTTGAAAAAATGTCATTAAGTTTAGGAATATCAACAAAGACTAAATTTTCTATTTTCTTCCTATCTCGTTTATCAACTTTAGTTAAATCTTTCAGAAATGTCTTTTTATAGAAGTAAAACATCTTAATCTTTTTTCAGAGAACTGTAATATTTTTTTGCATCTTTCAAGGATAATGATTCCTCTTTTTCTACTTCCTCCATAAATTTAGCAAGACCATAGTTTTCGAGTATTTCTTCTATTTTCTCAAATGTTTTTATATCTATCAAAACTGCTTTCTTTTTATTATCGTCACTCACCACATATTCTTTTTTTATTTTATTCATTTCCAGCACCTCCTCGTATTATACAATACACTAAACTCGTGTCCAATGCAAGGAAAATGTTTTCACCAAACATAAGACATTGTTGGGTCAGATCCCATTAGAAAATTAACAGACCAAAAAGCAAATATGAGATTGCTTCATTTGCGATTATGAATGGTTATTCGCAATGACAAATCTACCAACAGTTTCATTTCAATATGACGAAGTCGACGCGGCGGTTCTGGGCTCGTCCTTCTTCCGTTCTATTGGTTGTAATTGGTTTTCTTTCACCGTAACCTCGCGACATAAGCCTTGCAGCATTTATACTATGGCTACTTATAAGATAATCCCTTACAGAATTTGCACGGTTCTGGGAAAGTTTGAGATTGTATGCATCGCTTCCAACGGAATCCGTATGACCCTGCAGCTCAACCTTTATATCGGGATGTGTCTTGAGGATTCCTGCCGCTTCATCAAGGACCGGGTATGATTCAGGTTTTATTGTTGCCTTATTGAAATCAAACTTAATGCCTTTTAGCGTAATGACCATACCCCTTTTAACCATCCCTATTTCAACCATATTCTTCTCACCAGCTGTAATCACTTCAGAATAAATCCCTGGCTCATATCCCTCGGCTTCTGCCTTTATATCATAGATACCAGCTTTCAGGTTCTCAAAACCAAAATCTCCCATTGCATCTGATGTTACGCTTGAATTGATTTTCTCAATGGAAAAGTCTGCTACAAGAGGCTGTTTCGTTTTAAGGTCAAAAACTTTCCCAACAAAACTTCCTGTTTCCAGTTTCTTCTTCTTCATTACAATCTTAACCCGGGTAGTTTTCCCTGAAGAAACCATAACTTTTTTGCTCGAATATTCATATCCTGTTGACCATGCTGCGACAGTACAGGTGTCAGGTTCCAGATCCTTAAAAGTGAATAGTCCGGAATCTGCAAGCACTTTCGGTTTTTCGGTATTGAGGATGCGGACAAGAGCCGTTAGCGGAACGCTATCTTCACCCATCACAACTCCTGCAACTGCTCCTTTTTTGACAACTTCTTTTTTGTTCAAATTCACATAGGATATGGATGCTGAAATTCTCGGAGAAAAACTCGCGCCAAACTGCTCAAATTTTGTAAGTGCAATCGCAAATTCAATTGGGCTGCGCCCAATTTTTAAGCCCACGTTTGCATCCCTTCCATCAAGGTCGAATAGCAATGAGAAATCTTTCGTTGCTTTTAGTTCCATTCCAAGTATTAAACCAATGCCCCAATCATCACCTTGCTCATGATAGAGGTTAGAATTAAAGAATTTCGAATGTGGTCCATAGCCAACATACCTGCCTCTTCCCAGACCAAAGGTCATATCCACCATCGAATACGGAGAAAATGTCGAGACAAGAAAGGCTGAACCGAATTCAAATGGTTTTTCGTAATCAGGTTTCGTGGAATAATCAAGGTCATCATCCCAACCTGTCGAATCACCATGTCCCACTTCAGAAACATCCAGGGCATACGAGAGTTGATGGATACCCCAGGCAAGTGCAAAACTCTCATTCTTGTATAACCTGTGGCAGAAACCCATAGCAGCGGTAAAGTTTCCTATGGTGTAAATATCGAGATAGCCCTCGAAGACACCGCCAAGACCGAGGGAAGTGTGTATGTTTTCGTCCAAGTCATCTACGGAATGATCACTATCCAACGCAATCGAGCCATCGAAACCTATACGGTAAGCCATACTCGGCAGAATATTCGCTGCCGGGATATCAATCAATCCAGAAGTGCGGTTGAAATCCGCAAATGTTGGAACACTGAAAAACGCTATTGTCAAGAAGAATGATAAAAAAAGTTTCATAGTTAAACCTCCTGTTTAGTCTGTTTGGTCTGTTTGGTCCCTATAGAGGAACGAAGGTATTTTATAAGGTTTGAAATCATTTTAGCGGTTTTGTCTGCCTGAGAATAAATTTTATCAAAGTCACTCCTGATGACATAGTCCTGGTCTAAAGCAATATATAAATGACTCTGAACCTCAGCCGCAGAAGACATTGCTATGAATAAAAACTGGATGAATTCCTTATCCGAATGCCTCACAAAACCTTCGGCAATGTTAGCCATTACTGAACCAGAAGCTGATTGAATCTGACTGCAGAGTCGGATGTCTTTTCTGAAATTATTATTTTTATTTATTGCTTCATAAACCATCCTTTTTTAGCCACGGATTAACACGGATACTTAGTTTACACAGTTTGTTGAGTTTACATAGTTTACTGAGTTGACATAGTTTACTGAGTTTGTTGAGTTTACACAGTTGACACAGTTTGCTGAGTTTGTTGAGTTTACACAGTTTACACAGTTTATTGAGTTTACACAGTTTACACAGTTTGTTGAGTTTACACAGTTTACATAGAGGCAGGTTGAGGGAATGGAGTCAACAGTTATTAGTCAATAGTCAATGGGAGCGGAGAGTCGATAACGTCATAATGACTAATGACCAATACACAAAGTTAGTTTCTTCTGTATGCACATGAACTGGAGTTATTGCACTCAAAAAAGAACGGAGATGACATTTGCGGAGTTCATGAAATGTGCAACCTTTCACGGATCTTTGTTTCTTCCAACCTCAACCTGAGAACCCGTAGGATAGCCCTATTGTAACTCCACTTAGGGTCATCCTTTATTCTATAGTAAACATTCGCCCCTAAATGCCTCGAAGCAACAAAATTGTTCTGTTCAAGTATACTCAGATTCCTGGATATTGTGCTGATTTTCCTATCAAGTTCAGATGCAATATCACCCACTGACAACTCACCCTTTCTCAAAAGAAGAATGAGTATCTTTATTCTGGTCTCTCCTGAGACACTCTTAAATAAACGTTGTAATAAATCCATAGATTCTTAGTTTACACAGTTTACTTAGTTTGTTGAGTTTACTGAGTTTGCTGAGTTTGTTGAGTTTACATAGTTTGTTGAGTTTGTTGAGTTTACTGAGTTTACATAGAGGCAGGTTGAGGTTGAGGGAAAAGACAGGTATAGGTTAAGGTAGAGAGACAGGTTAAGGTTAAGGTTAAGGTTAAGGTTAAGGTTGAGTTAGTTTACATAGTTTACATGCTTAGTGCTTGGTTCTTCGTTCACAGGCGAAGGCGTTTTATTACAGCGCAGCGTTCAATTTCCGTTTCTCCGATACTCTGTTATCTATCATCCCCATCGCGGCTGGGAAGTCCCTCCTACATCGGGCAACCGCAAGGGTTGCCCCTACGGACTACGTACTACATTAATAATGCAATAACTGGAGTTATTGCACTCCAAAACGGCATACACACCATAGTCAAAATGAGATTGCTTCATAAGAGAATATGAAAGCGTATTCGCAATGACGCATCCATCGGGACTGGGAAGTCCCTCGTACATTCTAATGGCGGTGGTGCTTCCTTCTCCGCTTTTCTTTCTTCTCTCCATCCTCGGAATAGTAGTAATAGTATTTGTAGTAATAATACTTGTATGAACCATAAACATTTCTCACATCAATGTCATTCAGCACAACCCCCAGAAGTTTTATGTGAACATATTCTGCATTACTCTTTGCTTTCTCCGCTATTTCCCTTGTTGTCCTGCCGGAACGAATGACAAGGAGCACGCCGTCAACCTCCTGTCCTAAAACAGAAGGGTCTGTCACAGCTATCATTGGCGGTGAATCCAATATTATCATATCAAATCGTTCTTTTAATTCTGTAAGTACTTCCTTCATCTTCTTTGAGCCGAGCAATTCCGAAGGGTTCGGTGGAATAGGACCCGATGTTATAACAGAGAGGTTTTCGATACCTGTTTTCTTTATCGCATCATCAAGTTTTAACTCACCCGTCAGGACTTTTGAAATACCATCATCCTTTTTAAGTTTGAATAGATGATGAATCATAGGTTTTCTTAAATCGGTATCAAGCAGAAGTGTCTTTCTTCCTGCCTGAGCTTCGGTAATTGCAAGATTGCTTGCCGTAAGCGTCTTTCCCTCCTTCGGTGCCGGACTGGTAACGACAACTGTTTTTATGTCACCATCAACCGAAGCAAACTGAAGGCTCGTTCTAAGACTCCTGTAGGATTCTGATATTGGAGAACGGGGTTTATAATGGGTTATTAGCCTCATCTGAATATCCTCGACCTCTCCCTTTTTGCCATTGGTTCTTATCCCGGGAATCGAAGCAAGCAGCGGTAAACCAAGAGTCTTTTCCACATCGTCAACTCCTTTAATAGATGTATCGAAATATTCCATAACAAATGCTACACCCATAGAAATAATCAAACCCATAATAAATCCTAAAATTATGTTTAGAATTTTTCTTTTCCATATCTGTTTCTCGGGCACAACTGCGGTATCGAGCATTGCAACCGTTCCTATCTCGCTTGCCTCTGAGATTTTTGCTTCCTCTGATTTCTCAAGTAGCATCATATAGACCTTCTCATTCGCTACTCGCTGCCTTTCCAGTCTTGCAAGTTCTACCTGATTATCGGGAATGCGATTGAATTTTGCTTCATACTGATTCAATATTGCTCCGTATGCCTTCTCTCTTGCCTTTCTGACCTCCACTTCAATCTGAAGATTTAAGGACTTCAGGATAAGGCTTTGAACCTGCGTTAATGCATCAATCTGACCCCTGTTCTGTAATAGCAATACAATGGTTTCATTCATCTTCTGCTTTATTGCAACAATTTTCGAGTCTATTTCTCTAATCTTGGGATCATTCTCCGAATACCCCTGAATAACAAGAGAAGCCCTATCGTTCTCAAGTGCAGATAGCGATTTCTTAAGATCTCCAAGCAAAGGCAGGGAAATATCAGTCGATGTCTTCAGGAATTCTTTCTGTTCGGAGGTTAACTGTGATTTTACTGCAAAAAGGTTCTTCTCAGACCCTTTCCGCTCAATTTTCGCTTTCTCGTAAAGGCTTTGCAGGTCAGCAAGTTGTGTAATAAACTCTTCTGTCTCCTTTTGTAAACCAAGCACCTTATGTGTTTTTTGATAGTTGCGGATGTCCTCTTCTGCCTTTTTTAACTGTGTCTCCACAATCTTCATCTGATTTTCAGCAAACTCTCTTACGCCACTTACCTCTCTTCGTTTGTCTTCAATGTTGAACTGGATATAGGTTTTGGCAATCTGATTGGCAAAAAGTGCAGCAGTGTGAGGTTTCTCTGTCTTACATTTGATTTCTATGATATCTGAATTCTTGACAGGCGTAATGGTCGTTGCATTCCTGACCTTACTTGTGATTTGCGACCTGTTTGTAACGCCAATGCTTTCGACATCAGCAGCAGAGAAACTCTCTGCAACCTTATCCATAAGTGTTCTGCTCTTCAACATCAGCGTATGATTTGTAATTTCTGTTGCCTTTGTATAACCGAATTCCATTCCAGGAAATGCGTTTGGTAATTGTTTGATGATGATGGTTGTTTTTGCCTCGTAGACTGGTGGTTTGCGGAAGGTGAAAAACACAGTCGAAATGAAGGTTGCGAGGAAAAGAATAAGGATTAACCATCTTCTCCTCATAATTATTGTGATATATGTACTTATATCTACCCTATCTTCTTTTTGCTCGTTCATAATTTTTGCACCAATAAATAAAGGTTAACAAACACTACAATGTTTGAAATGAATGATGCAGCAGACCGCACCTTTTTCCAGAGATTGGACTTTATTATAATAATATCACCTGATTTCAGAAAAATGGGATTCCCGGATGCTTGTTTAGAGAGATAATCTCCCAGGTTTATATTTGTTTCCTGTCCCCCCAACTGTCCCCTTACAAGCTTGACATGTGCCAGGTCCGCATCAGGTGTAGGTCCTCCTGCAAGTGAAATCAATTCCAGTATGTCCGCATTTGATTCAACATAGTATAACCCCGGAGATTTGACTTCACCCCATATATAGAGCTTTGTTTTGATTCCTCCTGCCGGTATCTGTAATGCGAACAAAAATGCAAGAAAATATATCATAATAAACTCCTTTTTTGCCACGGTTACTGCACGGTTAACACATCTATTCAAAGGGTCCCAACCACCCCACCAAGACAATTTTTGCCACAGATTTCCACTGATTAACACTGAAATTATTCTATTTACCCAACCACCCTAATAACACAATAACGGGAGTTATTGCACTCCAAAACGCCATACGTCCAATAGCAATGACACATCCATCGGGACTGGGAAGCCGATCCTACCACAATAATTCACTCTGCAAGCAAGAGCCTCTGAGCGTTCTGACCGAGTAATTCATCGGTCTTTGGTTTTCCAACAAGTTTCTCAAGCAGCGGTCTCACCTTTAGAAAATCAAATCCCCATTCCAAATTGTGAGTATCCGTTGCAACAAAATCCACTATACCTTCTCTTAGAAAATATATCGCAATTTTCTTCACCATTTTACTGTATTTTCCTAAAACGGATTTCGAATTTATCTGAATGAGAACTCCCCTTCTTTTCCAGTCTTTCAGTTTATTGGGTTCTTTTTGTATCGAAAATGCCCTCTCCGGATGTGCAATAATGGGGATTAATCCTTGTGACTGAAACCAGAAAACCTTCTCCTCACAGTTAAATGGATAAGCCACAAATGGAAGTTCAATCAGAACATATTTCCCTCCATTGAGTGTGTAATGTAATATTTCATCCGGGTTGATTTCAAAACCTATACCTATTTCTACACCCTTAACAAGTTTAATATTTATATTCTCTTCCGCTACTTTTTCTTCCAGGCTATGAAAAACCTGTTTTATCTCTTTTGGTGTTGGCTCAAATAGACCTTTCAACAGGTGGGGTGTAGCAAACACCGTGCTTATCCCCTGGCTTACGGCATCTCTCAGAAGGTCAATGGATTCATCAAGGGTCTTTGCCCCATCATCTATACCAGGAAGTATATGTGTGTGTATATCAATCATTTCTTTTCACCACAGAGACATAGTTTACACAGTTTGTTGAGTTTGCTGAGTTTACACAGTTGACATAGTTGACTTAGTTTGTTGAGTTTGCTGAGTTTACACAGTTTGCTTAGTTTTGAATATCCCCTAAAACATCATCTGTCACTACATTACGCGGTCAGAAATTATCTCCGGTTTTAACTAATAAAACTAATTCAACCAATTAAACATCTTTTTAACTATGAAGTTTGCACATTTCATGAAGTATGGAACACAATATCGAAAAAAAATACCCTTCGCTTGCTTGCTCAGGCACGATGGATTCAGGTCTTGACCTGAATCCATCGTGTAACATAATAATTTACCACGTCTGTCTGATGTTGTTACCCACCCAATGCTTTTTGTCGTGTTCTCGCCTTCCCGAGATACTTCTTAGCACCACTATGACCGGGTTTATATTTCAGCACCTTTTCAAACATACTTATAGCGTTCTTATAGTTGCCGCTGCTGAAAGAACTCAGTCCTTGCTTATACCATGTATTGATTTGTGCTTCTGTCACACCACTTGTTGGTGGCTTTCCTTCTACTTTGGGTGGTACCTTATTGACAGCAAGCCGCTTTGTCAACTGATCTATTTTTGCTGCGACCTCAGTATTATTTTCATCTATTGAAAGAAGTTCCTTGTACTTTTTAAGTGCACCCTTATAATCTCCCTTTTTCTCCAGAACCTTTGCCGCTATTTCAATATCATCGAACTGCTTTGTAAATGCTGCCCTTGCTCTCTCATAGTATGCTGTTGCTTCTTCATGTCCGGGTTTTAGCATAAGGCATTTTTCAAGATGTGTCATTGCATTCTTGTATTCGCCTTTGTTGAAAGCAGTAACACCACTCACGAAGTTATTGTCGAATTCCTTATCTTTCTCCAATTCTTCCTTTGTCGCTTTCCTTTCCAATCCGAGTTTAAATTCCTTTGTTTCCCCTCCTTTAAGAACCAGTTTTATCTGTTTCCATTTGTATCCGGGAATTACAATCTTCATTACATAATCACCAGGTAGTAGTTTCATCTTTATTTTACCTGCTTTGCCCTGAACCGTACTTTTTTTCTTCTCAGTCTCAAGGTTAACATTGAAATCAAGCGATTTCCCTGTTTCATTATCAAATACGCGAAGGGAAATGAAAGAATATTTCGGAGGTTCTGGGATTGACATACTCGAGAAAGACGCACCAAATGAAAGTCTCGTTCTATGGCTCTTTCCAATCTGCTCGAAATGCGTCCAGGCAAGCTGCAATTCTGCGATAGGGAACTTGTAAGCGATACCGGTATTAACATCCCTTCCATCGAATTCGAGCATATAGGATAGCGGCTCGATTATCTGCCATTTTCCGCCAAAGAAAAGACCAATTGCATCTTCGTGGGCTTTTCCCAAAAGTTCATGCTGATCCGATGATGCAAACAGCATATCCGAATTGAACCAGTGGCTATGGGGACCAAAACCTACATACTTGCCCCGACCAATCCCAACTGAGTATTCTCCGTATGAACCCCCAAAATCCTTTGTTGATACAAAATAAAGACTGAATTGCTCATGCGGACGCCTTGCAACCTTGATGTAATCTACATCATCGGAATATCCAAAATCCTCCGATTGTCCCAATTCCGAAACATATTTTCTGTATGTTATGTTATGTATCCCAAAAGCTATCGAAGGAGTCCCACCACTCTCCCTTAAGAGTATGCTATTGAAATTGACTGTGTAGTCTACTGTTGTAAGCATTGAAAGAGTCACTTCACCCCAATCACCTATTCCGTAGGCAAATCCCGTGTTGAAATCAGCTGGTCGGTCCAGATAAGTCCCAATCGTCAATATTCCTGAAGAGTAAACTTTCCAGGTTCCACCCTTGATAACTCTGGCGACAGGAATATCAATCAAACCCGAGGTCCGATCAAAATCTGCAAAACCTGGAATCACAAAAAGCAAAACCATAAAAATAACCAACAATTTTTTCATAATAACTCCTTTTTTTGCCACGGATTAACACGGACACTTAGTTTACACAGTTTGTTGAGTTTACATAGTTTACTTAGTTTTGAACATCCCCTAAAACACCATCTGTCACTGCATCACACGGCCAGAAATTATTTCGGGTTTTAACTAATTAAACCAATAAAACTAATTCAACTAATTAAACATTTTTATAGCCACGGATAACACGTCAATTCAAGGTTCCCTACCACCCTACCAAGACATTTTGCCACGGATTACACAAATACTTAGTTTACGCAGTTTGTTGAGTTTACATAGTTTACTTAGTTTTGAACATCCCCTAAAACACCATCTGTCACTGCATCACACTAACACTACAGAAATTATTTCGGGTTTTAACTAATTAAACCAATAAAACTAATTCAACCAATTAAACAGCTTTTCAGCCACAGATGAACCCCATTAGAAAAATACGCTCTAACGGGGCAAGCACTGATTAAGACAGCCTTCGGCTTCTTCGGACAGCTTTCACAATCCTCCAAGAAAACAATCATATCCGACCCTTAGCCATCTCACAATAGCAACTTAAAGAAACTTAACACTATTAAAGATAGCAAAAACCGTGCCACAGCAGGGACTGACATATAACTACCTATAATGAAAAGACTTATAGCAACAGAAAAAAACCTGAAAATAAAAAAAGTGTTCAGAATCTGAACATAGCGTTCAGAAAATGAACACATCGCAAATCAACGGATATCTTCTAAAAGTACCCTAATTCATTTTTTCTCCCTCACAAAGCCAAGACTTGCAAGTATTGCAATTATAGGCTCAAGTTTATTGAATAATGCATTTCCTCATTATTTATTCGCTCTCTTTTTCTCTTCTATTACCTCTCCGTAAAGGGACATTATCCTTGATATATTGTTTTCCCACAGAAACTGTCTTGCTTTCTCCCGCACCTTTTTTTCAAAAGATTTTGGACCCATTGTGATTATGTGATTTATAGCCCTGGATAACGCTTGAGGATTTTCTATTTCCCTTACAATATAGCCTGTCTTACCTTCTTCAACTATTTCTGCAGCGCCAACGAATGAACTAACAACAACTGGAAGACCCATTGCCATCGCCTCGAGTACCGGATAACCAAATGCTTCGTAAAGACTCGGGAGAACCAGTATATCCGAGACTGCATAGTAATCGGTCACATCCTTTTTGAAACCAAGGAATAAAACCCTCGCCTTCACTCCCCATTGCTTTGCGAAACTTAGATATTTCCTTGTATCGCCACTACCCACTACAAGGAGTAATACATTTTTGCTCAAAAAGGAAAGTGCACCTATCGCATATTTGAGCCCTTTCCTTGTCCACTGCCCACCTACAAAGAGTATTACTATAGCATTTTCATTTATTCCTAACTCTTCTCTTTTTCTTTTTTTAAACGTTTTATCAGCCTCCTGTGAAAAATCAATTCCAGGATAGATTACCACCGGCTCTTTCAGGCTGTATGATATTTTGAGTTCCTTGGCAAGCAGAGAAGAGACAGTAATAACTTTTTTAGCATTGTTAAAACTGAATCTCTGAAAATTTGCTGCAACAAGAGTTCTGATTTTCCAATAAGACCTTTTTGTGACTGAGAAATCCTTAAATAAATTCTCTGCTTCTGATAAGAGCTTCTTCTGACACATATGAGCAGTAACAACATCCGGATATAAATAAAGCGGTCCCATAGAATGAACAATATCAAAGGATTTTTTTCTCAACCTACGGTGAAGGAAATACATAAAACTGTTTACCGTAAAAATGTCTTTCTTACCAATAGCAGGAATTAAATGAACTTTTGCATCTGTTTTACCAATAAATTTATTTGTAAAGAGGTGAACTTCTGCCTTCTTGGAAAGATGATTCACCAGCTGGTAAGCATATCTTTCAACTCCACCGTATTCGAAAGTTCTAAAAGAGATTATTGCTACTCGCATGGCTTTTTAGTCTGTTTAGTCTATTTAGTCTGTTTAGTCTATTTGGTCTGTTTGGTCTGTTTGGTCTGTTTGGTCTATTTAGTCTGTTTGGTCTATCTAGTCTTTCCAGAGGAACGAAGGTATTTTATAAAGCTTGAAATCATTTTAGCGGTCTTATCTGCTTGAGAATAAATTTTATCGAAGTCACTGCTCATAATATAGTCCCGATCTAATGCTATGTAAAGGTGGCTTTGTACTTCAGCTGCTGAAGACATTGCTATGAATAGAAACTGTATGAATTCCTTATCCGAATGCCTCACAAAACCTTCGGCAATGTTAGCCATTACTGAACCGGAAGCTGATTGAATCTGACTAAAGAGTCGAATGTCCTTTTTGAAATTGCTATTCTTATTTATTGCTTCATAAACCATTTTCGTTAATATTCTTGCTTCCTGCCAAGCTTTAATGTCTTCAAAACGGGTGATTTTCATAATCTGGTCTATTTAGTCTGTTTGGTCTGTTTAGTTTATATTGAACACTTACGACTGATAACTAATGACCAATACACACTGAGTTTACACAGTTTACATAGTTTGTTGAGTTTACTGAGTTTGTTGAGTTGACTGAGTTTACACAGTTTACATAGAGGCAGGTTGAGGTTGAGTATATTTGCTCGCGTTATTCGCTAACATTGTTGTTCAATCATTCAACTTCGTAATTGGGTAATTGAGTAATTGGTAATTACACAAACGGACAAGCGACAAAACCCTGAGATTCTGAAACAAGTTCAGAATGACAACAGGTCCATTACAGCATCATAAACCTCTTCCACTGTAATTTCCTGCAAACATTGGAAATCGTATCGGCATTTGGGAACACTAAAATCATAACAGGGTGAACAGGCAAGTTCTCTTTTAACTATTCTTGATTCTATTCCCCATGGTTCGTTCTTTGTGGGGTCGGTTGGACCATAAATTACAACAGAAGGTGTTCCCACAACTGCTCCAAGATGCACAAGAGAAGTATCATTTGCAATTATCAGGTCGAAGTTTCCAAGAAAATGGGTCAACTGAGGAAGTGTCAACCTTTCCCTCAATATCTTCAGATTCTTATTCTTAATATGCTTCGCAATATAATCAATTTCTTCCCTTTCTTCCTCTGTTCCCACGATAACACTTCTTAATCCCTTACTCAATAACTTTCCTGTAAGTTCCTTAAAGTTTTCAATATCCCACCTCTTGAAAGATTGTTTCCTTCCTGAACCTGGTTGAATTGCAATCAGTGTAGAACCAATTTTGTGACCTACAAGATTTTCGAGAGTTTGTTTCGCTATCTTCTTGTCTTCACTTGAAATATCCATCTGCAGAGTGCTGTCAAATTTCGTAGTGAGTAGTTCTGCGATTCTGCAATTGGTTAATACTTCATTCTCACTTCTTTGCTCTATCCTGACATTATTCAAAAATCCCCTGTTTTTTCTATCCATTCCCATTCGCACTTTTGCACCGGAAAGAAAAGCAATAAGCGCAGTCAGGAATGTAGGCGACATTGTATTTGAGATAACAGTATCAGGTTTGTATTCCTTTAAGAGAAAGAGCAATTTTAAAACACCGTTTAATGAGGGCTTATCGCTTACCGTAAGAAAGACATCCGGGGTTTTTGAAAACATTTGCTCAGCTGTCCCGAGAAATGAACCGATAGCAAGGTCTGCGCCCGGAAACTTCTCTCTGATCGCATACAGGACAGGTGAAAATAGAACGTAATTGCCTATCCCTCCCCATAAAAGAATTGCGATTCGGCGAGGTTCAATTATTCCTTTTGGTTTTGAAATAAGAGATTTCATAAAAAAGCCCAAAATTGAAAGCAATATCTTAATTGTGTTCCGTAAGATTGTGTAAAACATTATACTACTCGCTTTTTTACTGTTTTATTCCCCTAAGTTCCCAAATTGCTCCCCAAAACTTGCTAAATTTTGTATTACTTCTATCAAAATTTACAAAAAAATTACCAAACAATCTAAACACAGGGAGATAAAATCTTTCTATGAAAAATGGTAACATTACAATGGGGAAAGCTCTTATTCCTGTGATATTAATTTTACTAAGTCCTGCTTTTTCCATAGCTGTCAAGTATTCTTTCGTAGAAAGCGAATTCTCGAAATAATCCTTCTGAAGAAACCAAATAGACTTCCGAATTTTCTGCAAATTTAAATGTATGACTACATAGAATAGATATAGACAATAGTTTATCCAACTTTGAAGTCTCTGCACTGATATCCTTTTTGTAATAATATCAGCAAAAAATAATCCATGTGGTTTCAGAATTCTTACCATTTCGTCAATGGGTTTTGTAACATCTTTAAAATGCTCAATCAATCCAAAACTCATAACTATATCGAAGGAATTGTTCTTAAAAGGAATAGCAAATGCATCTCCTCTTACATAATTAGCCTTAAGATTTCTACATCTTTTCTTGGACACTAGTAAAGCATAATGAGACATGTCAAAATTTGTTACTTTATATCCCAACCTCAGGAAAGGTAGGGACCATCTTCCGCTGCCGGAACCCACATTTACAATTGTTTCTTTTCCTCCGAAAAAATCATCAAGTTCTTTTACCCTCAATTTTTCGAAAAATGAATCAATTAAATACCCGGGTTTTCTCTTCTTAAACTCATATTCTTTCCATATTTTGTCAAATATCTTCCAAGATTCAGAATATTTCACACTTTTGTCCTCAATAGCAAGTCCTACGCACTTTACATTTCTCTTTTTACTATCTTAGTGGATAGAAGCATTCCTTTTATTTTACCAATCTGAGCTGATGAAAATGCACACAAAGCGAGGTCCCCTCTGTCCAGCAGCCAGAAGGAAAATCTCGCAAGGCCAGGGGAAGAGGCATCTCCAACAAACCAGTAGAATAATAGCGCCAGAAGTCTGTCCATCCCCCTCAGATATTTCATAAAAAGGTAAACCGTATTGTGACCATACCAGTATGCGGAAATAGGTTTCGGAAAGCTAAGGGTGTCCTTCCGGTGTTTGACCACTATTCCAGGATCATATATTATTCTCATTCCCGATTTCATAATGGGGAAAAAGATATCCTGTTCCCATCTGATGAGTCCAATGAGGTTTTCATCAAGTTGCTTCAAGTACTGTCTTCTAACTGCCATATTACAACCCTTCAAGAACATTACATCTTTTTTTGCACTCCCTATATGTTGATTTCCAACTATATAACCCTTCCACTTCAATATTCCAACTTCATCTGTTTCTTTAAACTTTTTTCTTCTCCCCTTGAATGTAATTATGTCTTTTCCACCGCAAGCTGCAATATCAGAGTTACTAAAATGCCTTACCATTTTCGTTAACCATTTTCTTTCCGGAACAACATCCTCATCCAGAAAACAAATAACATCTCCATGAGCCTTTCGAATCCCGACGTTCAAGACTGCAGACATCTTAGACATTTCCTGCAAAGGAACTCGAATAATTGTTATACTCATTTTTTTTCTGAGTTCACCAAGCACTTCTTCGGTTTCCCTATCAGCCGCAAAGTACAAAACGATAACCTCGAGTGTTTTATAACTCTGCGCATCAATTGCCCTAAGGCATATTTTGATTTTATCAGGATTTCGATATGTTGGAATAAGAATGGAAAACTTTTGTTCTTGTGTCATTTAGTGCTTAGTTCTTAGTTTATTGAGTTTACTTAGTTTATTGAGTTTACACGGTTTACTGAGTTGACACAGTTTGCTGAGTTTGTTGAGTTTACTGAGTTTGTTGAGTTTACTGAGTTTACACAGTTTACATAGAGGCAGGTAGAGGTAGAGAGACAGGTAGGGGTTGAGGTAATGGAGTCAACAGTTATTAGTCAATAGTCAATGGGAGCGGAGAGTCGATAACGGCGTGATGACTGATGACGGATAACTAATGACCAATACACACTGAGTTGACATAAAGACAGGTTGAGGTAATGGAATCAACAGTTATTAGTCAATAGTCAATGGGATCGGAGAGTCGATAACGGCATTTCGGATTTCGAATTCCGGATAAGACTTATTCTTTCGGAATGGAAGATACATAGTTTACCGAATTGGCACAGTTTACTCAGTTTACACACGGAAACAACCTCAGGTGAGTTTGAGCGGTTTCTCATAACATTTGTCCAAAACTTGAACTGCTTTATCAAGGGATAACACACCTTCCACAATTCTTTCCGTGTTTTTCTTCATCTTAGGAAGGTTATTTAGTAGATAGTTTTCCTTTTCCATTGATGAATTTTTATCTGGGTCTGTAACGATTCCGACATTGTATTTTTCAATTAATGGAGCAATACCCTTCAGATATGGCGTGCAAATTACGGGTAAGCCTGTGGCAAGATACTCACCATCTTTTATCGCAATACAGTATTCCGTTGCAAGTGCTTTGCTTTCAAGATGAAACGCTATATCGCCCGCTCTTAGTAAATCAGGTACTTCTTCGGGCTCCGGATTTATGATCCTAAAGTTATCCGATGTTATTTTCTCTTCTTTGAGAATTGCACTTATTTTTCTAATATTTTTCTTATTAGGTGTAAGAAGCAGGAAAAAACTGTTCTTTTTTAGTCTCTTCCATTTCCTAAAGTATCTTCCTGCTAAACCAATGTCCTGCTCTGTGCTGAATGTGCCAGAATGAATAAGCACAAACTTATCATCTATTTTCAAATCCTTTCTTAGGCGAATCCTGCTTTTCTCGTCAGAGAAGAACCTCTTTCGATCAACCGAGTTTGGCACAAACCATACTTTCTTATCAGAATTAAGTATATTCACAACATAGTCCTTGAACGGGGCTGATGTGACGATAACCGCATCCGCTGAGGAAATCATTTGTCCTTCAGTTGCATTCCAGAACCTTGCAGAAATGCAATCCTGCGCAAAAATCCCTGCTTCTATACCTTTCTTTGTATAAACATCTCTCATATCAAAGATGAATCCAACTCCGGTAATGAGCTTGCTTATACAAGCGAGCAAACCTGCAGGATAACCCCTTGCGTGAATGATTGAAGGACCATAGAGAAGTATGACAAAAAACAGAATGGGAAAATTCGATAGTAAGAAAAACGGCATCAAAAAGAACTTCAGGTAAAAACCTTTATGCCTAAAAGGAAAAACAACAGGAATGAATAGAATCTTTGATTGGCTATTGTTGAAAACTGATTTAAGCCTTTTCCTTGCTTTGCTAAAAAGTCCGAATGTTCGTCTTATATCTCCTCTTGTGAAATAGAATGTGAATGGGACAAGGCAAAGGAACAGGAAACGCACATTCTTTCTTCTCGATTCAACTCGCAGGATTGGCTCAATGAGTTGATACTCTATTGTTGCAGAATAGAATGCCCTTTCAATCGCCGTAAGAACGAGAACAGTTTTCATATTCTAATCTTAGCCACGGATTAACACGGATACTTAGTTTACGCAGTTTGTTGAGTTGACATAGTTTGCTGAGTTTGTTGAGTTTACTGAGTTTGTTGAGTTTACATAGTTGACTGAGTTTGTTGAGTTTACTGAGTTTACACAGTTTACATAGAGGCAGGTAGAGGTAGAGAGACAGGTAGGGGTTGAGGGAATGGAGTCAACAGTTATTAGTCAATAGTCAATGGGAGCGGAGAGTCGATAACGTCATAATGACTGATGACGAATGACTGATAACTAATGACCAATACACACTGAGTTTACATAGAGGCAGGTTAAGGTTAAGGCTAAGGTTGAGGTAATAGAGTCAACAGTTATTAGTCAATAGTCAATGGGAGCGGAGAGTCGATAACGGCGTGATGACTGATGACTGATAACTAATGACCAATACACACTGAGTTTACATAAAGGCAGGTTAAGGTAATAGAGTCAACAGTTATTAGTCAATAGTCAATGGGAGCGGAGAGTCGATAACGTCATAATGACTGATGACGAATGACTGATAACTAATGACCAATACACACTGAGTTTACATAAAGGCAGGTTAAGGTAATAGAGTCAACAGTTATTAGTCAATAGTCAATGGGAGCGGAGAGTCGATAACGGCGTGATGACCGATGACGGATAACTAATGACCAATACACACTGAGTTTGCGTGCTTTGTTCTTGGTTCTTCGTTCACAGGCGAAGCCGTTTTATTACAGCGTAGCGTTCAATTTCCGTTTCTCCGATACACCGTTACTCTGTTTCTCTAATTCTCTCTTCGCTCCTCCCTCTTCTTCTTTTCGCAGGCTAACCCTTCGACTTTGCTCAGGACAAGAGCCTGCGGCTACATTCTCTCCTCCCTCTTCTCTTTTCTTGCAGAAAGAAATCCTGCTCCAGCAAGCAGAACAATTACGGGTTCTATGGGAACTCGGAATCTGGGGTCACCTACAGGACCGGGTAGCGCTGAAAAATATAGGATGGTAAATAAGAATAATAGAAAAAGGATTTTATCCTGCTTCGCAAAGTATCCAAAGCCTTTTGCTGCAAAGAAATAAATAAATAATTCAAAAATAGAAAGTGTGAGCCATACAATGGAAAACCAAACTGGAAATTTCGCAAATCTTTCTTTAAAAAGCATCTTGATAGCCGAACCAATTCTCGCTCTAAATGAATTTGCAATCAAGTTTTTTACAATGGGACCTGCTTCTTCTGCTCTTTTAATCCCTTCAGTGCCTATTACTTTATAGAGGAATGCATATTCGGAAGGAAGAAATGTATGAACAAAACCAGCTGTGTGAAGAACTGCATAGGTCAATGGATTCTGCCTTATTACTTTAAGACCATACTGTGCCACATACTTACACATTTCCGGATTGTCTGTTACATAGTAGTAATCCTCTTCTTTTATATCATGTTTTCGCTTTACTGCTTCTGCTATTTTTTGTTGAGCATCAATCAGGCTGATTCCCTCTTTCAAGGATATTACAAAAGCAGCGTTGTAGTAACCAATATTCCAGTTCCCAATTGTTGAGAGAAAAACCTTATGGTAAGTAATATAGTTTCTAACATACCATGGACTGAGCGCAAGGAAAAAAGCCATTAAGAAAAATAGCACAGAATATAGGGCAGATTTGATTCTTGTTCTCAAGGCAATAATGATGATGAGAATAATAGGGATAAAAAAATAGATAGATATGGGTCGCGTAAGTGTTGCAATCCCAAGTAATAGTCCCGAGATAATAATCAGAATCTTCTTCTTTTTAAGCAGAAAGGCAATTAGAAAGGTAAGACAAATAGTAATGAGGAATGTGAACAATGTTTCGGAAAGAATCTGACTTGTATATAACGCCTGGTGAGGATGCACACTGTAAAGAAGTCCCGCAAATAATGCAGCATTGACACTATGTAAAAGAACAATACCAATAGAAAATATCATTAACGAAATTAGAGCATCAAGTAAGCATTGCATTACTATAATTAGCCAGTCCCACTTTCCTGATAGAAGATAAGAGAACGCAATGAATAGCGGATACCCCGGAGTCCTTGCCGCCTCTCTGTAGCCCGTTTCTCCTGAATATACACTGAATTCATGCTCTGAGAGCAAATGCTCGGCGAGAGTAATGTAATTTTTTGCATCACTGCCCGGTCCAATCGCTCTCTCAATATTAATGAATACGGGGATGGAAAAAACCAAGCGAAAAACAAAGGCGACGAAAAATATTACTATTAGACTTTTCCTATTTTTTCTCAAAAAGCTTGACATTTTCATTAGCGTAAACTAAATCAGCAAACATCTTTAATTCATTTTCAAAATCCTTCCCGTCCTCCATTACGAAAAAATAATCGTAAAATGTAAGTAGTTGGTGTTTATTTTTAATAACACTGCTTGCTATTTCCGGTTTTGAATAGGTTAGTTTATAGAAGAGAGGAATATTCCACTCATAAGATGGGATATTTGCATTATTTCTAGTTGGAATGCTATAGTAAATAATGTGAAGAAACGGATTGACTACACCAGTATAATAATTCTTCGTTCCAATGCTCACAACAGACTTACTCATTGGCACTTTCGATAATACTCCAACACACTTTTCTAAATCCCGATTTAGAGTTATAAATGTTTTCTCCTTAATTTCAAAGTTTACAAGTGACAAAACGATGATAACTAATGAGAACACGAACTTAAATCTTGGTTTTTTAGCAATTACCGGAAATAGCAATAGGGTAAAAAACGCAAAGGGGAGAATCCTTTGGTCTGGTCTGGATAAAGTATAGACCTCTTCGGGAGCAAATAAAAAAACGAGCAAGAATAAAAGAAGAATAATTTTCCATTTCTTATGCACAACCTTCCAGCCTTTTAGAACAAAGAAAAATAGCAAGAGAAAAGGAACTACGAGAATCAGGACATCTATGTAGGGTGTCCAGGTACCAAAAACATCCCTGAAAGACAGGAACTTTGAATAGAAACTCGTATAAAATGAAATACCAACGGGTGCCCTATTTATAAGGAAATAAGCAGCAAATAGGATGAGTGGAATGCACGATACGGCAAAGAGGACAAGCTTCTCCCTGTTGTAGAGCACTATGATTAACAAGACTAAGAGGAAGATAAAATATGTAAAAAAGTGCGTAAAGTAAAGCACTAAAGAGAGTAAAAATGCTAAAGGAATGTGAAATAATCTTTTACCACTTATTTTTTCCGAAAATACGGGAATAAGAAAAAGAAAAAGGGGAATACTCAAGATAAAGTTTATATTCCCTTTCCCAAAAAAATAGTTAAATACGAGAAGTGGTGCGAAAAAGTATAGGTATAGTCCTTCTGGATTCAGTATCCTCAGAAAGTAGTAGAATGATGCAAAAAATGTGATAATGTAAATGCTGAGAAGAACCTTTCCGGCAACGAGCGGAGGAAATATTCGCATCAATCCTGCAAGGAGCAAAAAACCTGTTGAATAAGGAGGTGGTATGGGCTTTACTGCAAAATAGCTATGGAAATGCGAAAAATGGGAAATAATATATGAAATCCCCATAAAAACAGGCCAGTCCTGTAATGGAATATACTTAACACTCCAGATGGGAATGAGAAAAAGTAATGAAAAGATAACAATCAGTAGAATATGAATTGGTTTACGGTTTTTCATATCCCCATTTGTTTTCAATCATATTCCTTGATTCTGTTCCACAGTTAAAAAGCAGGTCAAGGATTGAAAGGTTTGGAATGAATTTTCCCCAGAGCTGCGGATAAACAAAAGAACCATACTGGTAATATCGGATACTAATACCTTCTTTTTTGAATTTTTCCTCATCAATATAGTTTTTTCCCCCAGCACCGGAAAGATAGGTATCGCCATTCAACTCTTTGACTATAGAAACAAGTAGCTCCGTTTTCTTTTCTACGATTTTCATCTCTGATGCAGTGCATATTTTAGTTTTCATCTTAAGCTTATCCATAACAAACTTGAGAAATGCAACATTCAAATCAATCAAACTTTCCCATTCTTTCGAATATATCGCTCTCAGTTGTTCTTCATAGTAATGGAAAAAAGGAGAATTGGCATAATTCATTAGGAGCGTTCTGAAATGTTTTATTTGCCACTTTACAGTTCTGTTTATCTTCACCTCATTTATCTTCTGGTAAAATTTACCTTTTTTGTAAACAGGCACTGTGAGCCATATTGCCTTCCCTTGCGAACCCTTTATCCTGTTTCTATGAGTAAAAGACATTCTTGAGAACTGCACATTGTCAAGAAGGACAAAGACATCTGCCTTTAGCATCTTATAAAAAAACCCCGGATAGGGGATGTAGTTGGGCTGATGGACAGCGATTATCTTGCTCATTGCAAAGTATTAGATGAAAGAACGCAACATGTAAATAAATGTTATACTGGGAACTAACATTTCATTATCTAACTATAGTTTTATTAGTTCAATTGGTTGAATTGGTTCTATTAGTTGACTACTTCCTTTACTTCCCTATATAAATAGGAAATTAGGTTGTTAACTTTCTTCCATACAATATCGCATTGCCCGTTAACCAGTTGCATTTCATCATTATTTATGTAATTCTGGTCAAGAGCAACATAACAATGACTTATTGTCTCAGATACTGATGATCTCGAGTAATCCAGAAACTTCATGAAATCTTTGTTGCTTGAACGGTGAAATCCTTCTGCTATGTTTGCCATTGAAGACACAGCGCACTTATGAATTTGCGTCACTAGAGCAAAATCCTTACTAAACTCTTTCTTCCCTGCAAATTTATAAATTAGCTTCACCAATTTTCTTGCTTCTTGCCAACATTCCAAATCTTCGAATCTCCTTATTGTGGACATTTTCCTCCTACTAATTTAGGTTTTCAACCAATTAAACCAATAAAACAAATCAAACTAATAAAACAATTACTTTGATGCGTTGCATCAAAGAACCCACCTCACCACTTCAAATGCTTCGGCGAATTCTGTGCCAATCTGAACTCCTCGGGTTCTTGCAAGACTTCTTATAAAATCTGGTTTCGAATATAACCTGTCTTTTTGAGAAGTATACTCAGCTATTGCTTCGATTTTTTTCTTGATATGCCCTTCTTGAAGAAGAACAAAAGCTTCCGTGTTGAATGTCAGATTATTCCAGGGGAGCTCATAACCGAACATCGTTTTGTCTTTGAAAGCCCTGAATCCTTCTTCATAAACCGTTCTATGGTCTTGATGAGTATCGTTTGGGGATGGTAAAAAAACTGTGTCAGGATTAATACTTTGTTTTAATTCCAGCATTTCATCTAGTATTCCCTGTCTCTGTTCCGGAAACTTCCTGACTTCAAAGTTTAGAAGAATCAACCTGTTTTCTCCTATGCCAATAACTCTTGTTGCTTTCTTTACTTCCTTGACAAGTGCATCCCTGGGGAGGTCCGGCGGGACCGAAGCCTCTGCAGACGAGAAAGCAACATAAAACACTTCCTTTTTCTCCTGAAGAAACCTTGCAATCGAGCCGCCACACCCAAACTCACCATCATCTGTGTGAGGCGCCATAATCAAAATCCTTTCAAACATTTTACCTCCGTTAAGTGAAATTCCTATATCTTTGTGCTACTCTCTCTTTCTTGAAAATAAACATAATGAAAATTGACTCAACTGTATAGGCAAGCGTGGAAGCAAACGCAGCACCATACATACCATATTTAGGAATAAGAATAATATTAAGTACTATGTTAAGAGCAACTGATACAAGACGACCTTTCAGGATTAGTTCCGGTTTTCCCCACGCTGCTGCAAAATGTGAAGCAAGAACCTTTGGAATCGCAAGCAAAACCACACCTGGCAACAAAATTGCAAAAGGCAAAAAAGCAGGAAGAAAAGCATCCGTATAGAAAATACGGATTAATGGTTTTGCAATAAATAATAGCAGCAATCCACCAAAAACAATTAGCAGAAAGGTATTCTTTAATACTTTTGGTGTTATCTCTTCTGTCTTCTCGCCTGTTACCAACTTTGTATATAAAACAAGTGAAACTGCTCCAGGCAACAGCCAAAGAGTTTCAGCCATAAATGTTGCCGTAGAATAGAATCCAATTTGAGCTTTCGTACTGAAAAGTTTCAAGAATATTATGTCAAATCTGTAGTTCAAAAATCCGAGCAGTTCCGCAAGGAAAACTTTGTGTCCAAAACCAAAACCCTCTTTTATGTATGAAAAATTGAAATGCCCTTTAAAACTGATAACCTTAGAAAGAATAAAGAATGTAGAAATATAAAAAACAATGTTAAGTAAAACAACTGCGGAAACAGCACCTTTGAGTTTGTTCAAGAAAAGCGTGAGAAAAATAAACAACAGCGCAAATTTGACAACTTTCTGCAAAAGATTCCAGTAGTTCTGGATAACTAATTTACCTTTACCAAGAAGTATATCCGGAAAATAATAAAACCATAATCCCGTAAACACCAGAAGAATGGGTGTGAGTCTAAAAAAAAGGCTTTCCTCGGGGAAAAGCTTCAAGTACAGAAAATAACCAATCAAAGCACCCACTGAACCTATAATAAGGCTCAGGAACAAGTCGCTTTTGAAAACATCCCCACTGCTGAATTTTTTCTTTCCTATGAAGTAAGAACTCGATAGCCCGTATCCCATATGGGAAAATGCAACAACAAGCTGGGGGACAATAAGAAGGGCAACAAGTCTCCCCTTTCCCTCGGGTCCGAGCATCCTATTTAGCAAAATGCTGCTCCCAATGCCAAACAGAAACCCCAGAATCTGACAAAGAATTGTATGCGTAGTATCTTTGGAAAAGGTCCGATGGTTCAAAAATTGAGAACTCATTTTCAGGTTAATTCACTTTCTTTTCAAAAGAAAAGATTGTTTTAATAAATGAACGTTTTTTAGCGGACTTAATCCTTCATAATGCCCACATTTATTACAAATAGAAGGAATGTTCCCTTGAGTAAAACTCTTTCTTACCTTCTCAAATGCATCACTTTTCCATATCTCATCTGTTGATTGTTCAATTATATTTCCTAAAACTATGTCTCCATCCAAATCTCTACAGCAAGGAACTACATCGCCATTCCACATAATTGTTAAACTACTGTAAAGTAAAGAGCAGGGTACTCTCTTTTTTCTATTTAATTTTAACTTCATATCTCCAGCCATATCATCTTTTGAAATTCTCCCACACCAACTGTCGTAAGTATAATCGAAAACGATTTTTGCAGCACAGGTCTTAGAAAATTCCTTCAATAATAAGTATCTTTTGTTCGTTAACACATCATCGAGCGAGATAACTTTGACAACAATAATTAATTCAACAGCCCTATCAATTGATTTATTAATACTTAATAGTTTCTGTATATTTTCATACACCTCATAAAACTTATCTACTCCAAATAATGACTTATAAGTTTCTTCATCCATCCCGCCAATATTTATCAATATACTATCTACTCCTGATTTGAGTAGTTTTTTTATACCAGTTTTTTGTAAAAGTATGCCGTTTGTACTAAATCTAATATTCCTGATTTTCTTCTTCGTCCGCGCATATTTTATCTTCTCAACTATATCTTCATCAATTAAAGGCTCACCTACTATTCCTGTAAGATTTATATCTCCACCGCTATTATCATCAAATTTATCTATTAGATTTTCAAATAACCTCCAGTTCATTATCCCTTTCTTTCTTTTCATAAATCGGTACCCGCAATATAGGCAGTTTGCGTTACAGATATTTGTAAGTTCAACTAATAAAGTTGGGGGATGTAGTTCCAATCTTGAAATAATAAATCTAAGAGGGACAAATCTCCCGAGTGAGTAGTTTACCTTCGATTTTAACGAACGAAACACTATTAAATTTCTCCCTTAGGATTTTGAAGTTTTGAAGGTGCGTGCCTGAAATCACATCCATCATTTACTTATAAAAGCATTTTCTAAAAACCAATGTAACCAGGGCAAATTAACAAACAAAAGCAAGGTTACAACGGAGGCAAGGAATAAAACATAAACCAAAAAACCTCTTTCCCGATACAAATGTTCTGGAGTCTGAGCTGCCGAATTCGGTTTAAAACCAATATATAAATACCAGGTGTAAAGAACTGCAAAGAACGGTAAACTTAGAAGCAATTCTATACGGTATTTAATAAGAAAAACACCAAGAAAAAAAGCGGAACTTAACGCATAAAAAAATGATGAAACAAGTAAATTTCTCTCATTATAAAAATGAAAAGAGCGACGATATTTTTGCGCGATTTCTGGATTTGCAAGAAACCGAAATTCAGCAAAACGTTTCACTCCCATTAAAAATGCCCCACCCAACCAGTAACTCAATACTAAACTGGAAGGAGGAAGTGGTTTGCTTACTACTATAAACCAGCCAAGCATAAGCCTTATTGGATTATTTACCGACTCAGAAAGCGCATCAAGAAAGGCTCTATCCTTTGTTCTAAAAGGTTTGACATTATAGATAATTCCCATTGCCAAAAACCAAATTATTGTTATTAAAAAGGCTTTTGAAATGAATGTGGCAAAAACAATACTTATTACTATAAAAAAACTATACTCCAGATATACAAAAGAAGCTTTTACATTTCCTGTAACTGAAGGACGATTTTTTTTAATGGGATGATAACAGTCGAACTTTGCATCAATCCACTCATTAATGACATAATTTGCCGACGCAGCAAAACACGCACTTAGTATCCCAATGAGTAATGGGAACCAAAACCCAGTTATCGGAATGTTGACAAGTATCGCTGCAATTATGGTCCCAGGAAGAATTAATGCGTTTTTAAACCAGTGGTCTAAACGTGCAATGCGCAGATAATTTTTCATTCTTACTTCCGTTTTTTTCGAGTAAAAACAACAAGCATAGAATCTCGCAAATTTAATGGAATAGTGATTCGTTTTAGAATAGCAGGTTTTGACAAATGTAAAAAGTTCGGCAGATATCTTTTTATTCTATCGAATATATAATCCGCTGGGAAAAACCAGACCGGTCGAAGAATCTTAATTGCTCTAAGACCTGCCTTACTCAAAGATAACAAAAGTGTTCTCCTACTGAAGTAGCCTATATGCGCAACTCGAAAATGCCACCATTTCCAGCCCATCAATCTTGCAACAATCGAACCAACATCCGGAGTAACTAAAACACCTATTCCACCTTGTTTAAGAGCTTTTCTTATGGCTGATAAGAGAGTAACCGGATTTGAAGTATGTTCAAGAACATCTACGAGGGTGATAATATCGAACTTCTCTGAAATATCTGGGTAAGGAAAAGTACCCAGATGCACCGGTAAACCACGTCTTTTTGCTGCATCACATAACCATCTTGACGGCTCTAAACCTTCCGCTTTGTAACCAGCTTTTTCTGCTTCGTCAACTAAAATACCACTTCCAGCGCCAATATCCAAGAGAGCACCACATGGTTTAAATTTCCTTATAATATGGAGCAGTTGTCTTTCTTGAAGTCTTCTTTCTTCACGGGTAGTTTCATATTCTTCATCTTTCAAATCCTCATAAAAGCGCAGTACATCAGTTAAGTCGGGGCATTGAAGGAAGCCACACTCAAGACACTTATAAATTGCAGCAGTTGAACCATAATTGCTGTTTGTTATGGCAAAAGAACTACTGTTTAGTTCGTCTTCAATGTTTGACTGTTTTACGATCTTGAGCCGATTGGAACCACAAACCCAGCAATTTATGCTTTTTTCTAAACTTTCAGAAATCATAGAAATATCAATTTACACTTTTCGCAAGGAACACCATCCCAGCAACAATCAGCACCATTCCCAGTATTCTATAAATGTTTATGGTTTCCCCGAAGAATTTCCAGGAAATAAGAAGTATAAAGACATAACCGACGCTCAACGCAGGATAAGCGAAACTCAAATCTGTTTTAGACAAAGCTCCTATCCAGAAGAACGAGCCTATCACATAAAGTGCTAATCCAAATAATATGAAAGGCTGCTTCAATACCGTAATGAGAAATGAACCAAATTTACTGAATTGCAAACTGAGTTCCCCAACAACCCGTGTTCCATACTTGATAGAACTCTGGCCTATAACATTCAACACAATGCAAACGATAATGTAGGTTATGCCTTTCATTTTGACCTCCGTAATTTGGTCGTTTCGTTTAGAACGCTAATATCGTTTAGAGCGTTTTGAGCGTTGATTTTTAACCTTCCTTAAATACCGCAACAAACCAGCGGTTTCAGTTGTAATTGAACACTAATGGTCATTCGTTTCAAACGTTTGAGCGTTTAGAATATCTAGTTCTTGGTTCTTTGTTCTTCGTTCACAGCGACAGCGTTTGTTTTACAGGCGAAGCCGTTCATTTTACAGCACAAAGTGCGTTAGTTTACAGCATAGCATTTAATTACAGATTAGCGTTTGTTTGCAACCGCTATGCATTTTACATTTAATCCACAAACCTATACTTAATTATTGCCCAGATGGCAGGGATGCCGTCTTTCCATGTAGTCTTCTTTCCTTCTTCATATCCTCTTCCGTAATATCTAATCGGCATCTCGTAGAGACGAAACCCCTTTTTTAAGACCTTGGTAGTAACCTCAGGTTCAAAATCGAAACCATTTGACCTTATTTTTATTCTATCAAACACGTCTCTCCTGAATGCTTTCACTCCTGTTTCCATATCTGTAAGAATAGTATTGTATAACACATTTGTCAACAGAGTCAAGAATCTGTTTCCTACAAAATGCCAGAACAGAAATACTCTGTGAAGTCCCAGAAACCTTGAACCGTAAACTACGTCCGCATAGCCGTCAACTATCGGCTTTATAACTTCAGGATACTGCTCAGGTGGATATTCTAAATCAGCATCCTGGATGATGACAATATCACCTGATATTTTTTTAAGCCCTGTTCTCACCGCTGCACCTTTACCTCTATTCTTTTTATGCAAGAGTAAAACAATTCCGTCGATGTCATTCAAAAGCTCCCGCGTTCCATCCGTAGAACAATCATCAACTACTATGATTTCCTTCTCCACAGGAACTGTTTTTACTCTTGATATAACATTCCCTATGCAAGCCCTTTCATTATATACAGGAATTATGACGGAAAGTTTCATGGTCGCTCCTTGATTATTGGAGAATAAGACAATAAACAAACCTGCATTAAGCTTGCGAAACGGTGAAATGGTGAAACGGAGAACCGGTAAAATAAAATTAGCGAACTAAACAGTTTTACTCCCCTTGGTTACATTTATGAGCCATGGACGGGGATTGTCTATCATCCGTACTATAATGAGTTATTGGGCTTTTCATCTTCTCCGCTTCACCGACTCACCGAAGCTCCGGCTCACTCTCTTATTTCCCACCTTAGCCTCTGTCATAGTTTGCTCTATAATACTTGCGGCGCGTTCCCAGGTGAATTCTGTTACAACCCTCTGCCTACCCTGCTCACCAAGTTTATGAGCGAGTTCAGGGTTCTCAAGTAACTTTATGATTGCATTGGCAATTTCTTCGGCGTTCTCTGGGTCAACCAGTATTCCGGTCACTCCATCAATAACTGCATCAGACACACCTCCTGCGCGTCCTGCAACTACCGGCTTGCCGAAAAAGTTTGCTTCCAGATAAACAAGACCAAACCCTTCAACATCTCCCTTTTCTTCAATAAATCTACTTGGCATAATAAACATATCACAGTTCTGATAGAAATGCTTAATGTTATTCACCTCACCATAAAATTCTACATTTTTCCTCAACTTCATCTCATCTACCAGGTGGTGCAATTTTTTCTCCATAGAGCCATTCCCAACTATCTGATATATAACATTCGGAAATCGTTTCAGAACCATTGGTAATGCCCTAAGCACAACTTCATGACCTTTCCTTTCCACCAGCCTACCAACTGTCAAGATAGTCTTCCTATTATTTCCTAATCTTTCCCCCATTGTTTTTTGATTTTGGTCAAAGTTAACACCAAAAGGAATTGAGATAATCTTTTCTTCCGGAACACTCATTTCCAATAAAGTTTTTTTGACAAAGCGATTCGACACAAAAAGGTAATTGCACTGTCTTAATAGATACTTTGCAAAACTCTCTTTAAATGTTTTCATCACCCCTCTAAATAGTAGTTCTTTTCCATGAACAATCATTGCCAAAGGAATTTCTGAAAACCTTTTAACAAATACTCCAGTCAACAAATTTGTAATATGACCACATATAACAAAAGAGTAACAGTCTTTCTTTATGACTCGACCAATTAGAAAACCCGTTCTTACTAAAAATACAAATGGTCGTCTAAGACCAAGAAATAATAACTTATCAATAAATCTATCCTGCCTTAAGCCATTTGTTCTAACAACCAAGAAGTCGAATTTATCATCGTTTGAAATATCATGTCTAGAATAATATGGGGCAAGAACAACACATTTGTCACCAAATTGCCTTGCAAGACCAAGAATCGTTTCTTGTATCCCTCCTCGTGAAGGATAGAAGTCGTTGGTGATTATTAGAACACTTTTTTTTCTATCCATTATAAAAATGACTGACCAAAAAAGTTGTAAATAAACATTTCATTGTGTAACCCAACCCCATATGACCACTACTATATCATTTAAGAATTTATCTTACGTGGCATACGGGGCAGGCGTTAGCACTGTAAAACTAACGCCTTCGGCTGTAAATAAAACGCTATCGCTGTAAACTAACATTGCATTGTAAACGAACGCCATAATGCTAATTAAACCCTTCGCTGCGAATTAACATTTGATCGTGAAATAAATGCTTTGCTGTGCATCAGTAATTGAGTAATTTGTAATTGGGTTATTCACTTCTTTTATAAAGCAAATCCATATATAGTATTCTCTAAGCTGGTAAACTTTTTTGAAACTAAGTTAAACTTCTCTATACCTAATTCAGAACAAAGCCTTTTCAAATTACTTAAGTCTCTTGGTGATGGATTTAATTTAACTTCAAAAGCTTCTTTCTTATTAAGTATGAAATTAATTTCCCGACCACTTTTCTTCTGATAGTAATTGAGCTCTCCTTTGATTCTCAAGTTCTAAAAAACATTATTTTCAAATAAATTTCCTTCACTCAACTTCGCAAAATGACTGGCTAAACCTGAATCACAGACATAAACTTTTGGAACTTTTCTGATCTCTGAATTTCTCGATCTACTAAATGGTTTCACTCTTTTTATGAAGTATGTTCCTTCTAGAAAGGAGATGTATTTATGAAGTGTAGGACGAGAAATCCCTAATTCCTTAGACATTTTCTGAATATCCAATTTTGAACCAACTCGCTGCATCAAAAGCAACATTAAATCCCTAACTACATCATTTCGCCGATAATCTCCTAATTGAAGGATTTCTAATTGAAAGAAAGAAGAAAAAATCTCATCCAGCGCTTTCCTCTTCTCCCCTATATTTGTTTTTAACACTACACCAGGAAAACCACCAAACATTTTATATTCTTCGTATAAGTTAGCAAAAGTGTCAAATATTGGCTTGGAAATATTCTGCAAATCCACAGGAAATGTTAATGAACTCTCTTTAAACCAAAGAAATTCACGGAAAGTTAATGGGAAGAGCTCAAAAATGTACTTTCTACCCGATAATGACTCGGTGAATAAATTCTTCAAATAAAAGCTTGCTGAACCGGTCAAGAAAAACTTAACTTTGTAATGGTCAACATAGTATTTGACTATTGAAGGAAGATTTCTCACAAACTGTATTTCATCCAAAAAAATGAATGGTTTGTTAGAAAAATCTATTCCCAAAATCTCAAATGTTGATTTTATTCGTTCGTAGTTAATTTCCTCGAAATACTTACGATTCAATGGGTTTTCTAAATCCAGCATTATTTTATTTATAGAGCTAACTTTTTTGTAAAAATAATTAAGTGTGGTTGTTTTTCCCGTTCGTCTCATTCCAGTAATAACAATTGCTTCAGGAGAATCTATATATTTTTCTATTTTATCAAATAAGTCTCTTTGTTTAATCATAACTTGCTATTTTACATTTAGGTCTACTATTTGTCAAGTAATATTTTACATATAGTAGAGTATTGATAAATGTTTCACTGGGAAGGACTGTTTGTTACATCTTCTGTTATAAATTAGCACTAAGTTGTAACATTTTTTGTTTTCCTTTTAACTCCTCTCTCTTCACTCTTCTCTCTTCTGTATTTCTTTCTCCGCTTCACCGATGCTCCGTTTCTCCGATACACTATCATTAGCGCTTTCATAATGTAGTTTCCATAACCTTAATTCCGGGTCTCCCTTTATCTCAGCCACGGTTTCTCCACTGTATTCTTTAATGATTTCATCAGCGTATTTTCTTACATATTCATTTCCTTCTTTATCCGAACGAATTACCGTGAGAAGGTAGAGTTTTTCAAAATGATATTTTTCAAAATCAACAGCTAATTTGTTTTTACTCCAAACAAAAACTTCATACTTTCTTTCTCCCCATACATGTTGAAAAAATTCCATTGCATTATCATTTATAAGTATTAAGGATTCCTGATCCGTATTACTATAGATTATGTCCTTATATTGTTCTTGCGTTTTTAAAAATCCTTGATGCTGATAAACCAATCCAATATCAAGGATGAAAAAAACTATAACAATAAGCAAGAAAAACATATTTGCCAGTATTGGCTTTTTTCTTTTTATTCTCTCAAGTGAATTAACATACGAAAGAATAAAAATAGGAATTATTGGAAGTAGATACCTCATTCCGACTATGGAAGTCTTTAACATACTTTTTCCAGGGGCTAAAATCATATATTTGAATAAAGCATAAAACAGAAAAAGCAAAAAGGTTGAACTTATCAAAACAAACCGGTCTTTTCTCAATAAGAAAATAGAAAAAAACATAAAAGGATAAATAACATTCAAAGAAAGGATATAGAAACAAAGATTATAGGGTAAATTTATTACACTGAAATAGCCTTGCAAACCATACGGCACTATTAAAAAACGCCCAAAAGCAATTTTATTATAAAAAAGGAAAAGGAAAAGTCCAGGAAGAAATCCAAGAAATAGTTTTGAGAATGGTGAGATTGCGAAAGATGATTTTCTTGCAGATTTTATGGAATCAACTAATAAATATATGAAGAAGGGGACAGACAGAATAATGTTTGGATATCGAAAGAGCGGAAGCATCCCAAGAAAGAAACCAGATAGGAAGTAAAACTTCTTTCCTCTCAAGAAGAAATAAATCGCAACAATAAAAAAAACGGCAGATGGAACATCTGCCATCAGAGTCCGTGAATAGAGAACCGATGTGGGATACAGCAGATACAATAGAGAAAAATATGGTGAAATGCTGTAAATTCTCAGAATCTTTACGAAAATAAAAAAACCTACAAGATGCAAGAGTAAAGGAAGTAAAAAGAAAAATTTCCATCCAAGGAAACTAAAAGGGATAAGTAGAAAAGAAATACCAGGAGCATATCTTGATACAAAATGCCCTGATTCTGTTTTAATAGAACCCGCGACTTGAATACCTGCCACATCTCCAAATATTGTCCCTTCCCTCATCACATAAGCCTGTGCCATATAAGCGGCTTCATCATGAATAGCGTAGATGGGAGGGTAGAAAACAATGTAAACAAGCAAGAAAATCATAATGCAAATGCAAAGCAATAAAATGTCGTTCTTACCAATTGAAAGAAATTTCAACTGTAAATATCACTCCTTTTTCCACTTTACTTCAAAATGCATTATTCTTTCTGTTCTTATATATATACTTTATAATGTAACTAAGAGAAAATATCAAAAGCATTACTACTGGTAAAACCATTAATAAAATTGCTTTTATTGGGAATCCCATATAATATAACTGCATATACCAAAAGTGGATTATATTCATTGTTCTTGAGTTATTAATCATCTGTGCTGAGTTAAAGCCCGTAACACATTTTGCCATCTTCCAGGGTTCTCCATTACTCACTTTTTTAATAACCTGAAAGAACATCTTCCATTGACCAATAATAGGCGAATATTTAATATCGAAAATTGTTTTTTCAAAAGGAACTTTATATATGGCATCTGCATAATGGTAGTACCTTTTATAATTTGTTACGACCGCAGGAAACTGAATAATAAATCCTATAATAGATAAAATAACAACGAAAACAGTGACTATCCTTCTATACTTCTTAGTTTCCATTAATAAGCCAATTGGAATCAACAATAAAGGTACAATTGGCAATAAATATCTTGGTCCCCAACACATTGACCCATGCCAAAAATAAAAAATTGCATAAAAACATATATAAAGCAATATTGTCATCAAAAAAAGGTTTGCAACTAATTTATCCTTTTTATAGAAGAATCTAAATGAGACTATTCCTAATAATAGAATAGGCGAATAAAAAAGCAGACCTTTACCGGGGCTCAGTATAATCCCAAAGAGACTTTTTAGATAAGAATTAGTTAAGGGAATTTCAGAACCATATGTTCCAAGACAAATTTTACCATAACCCCTCTCAAGGAGTGAACCAAACCTTAAGTGATTGTAATATAAATAAAATATGCAAAAAGGAACTAAACAAAATACAAATAGAAGAAGTGCTTTTAAGAAATTCCACATTTTTTCCTTCCTAAATTTAACCCATAGAAAACGCACCATAGGAACAATAAGAATAGAAGACGTAAATCTTGTAGTAATACTCATCCCAGCAAAAATACCTGTTGCTACCAACCACATTTTATTCATCTTTTTTGAGTAAATGTATAATGACAAAAATGCTCCTAGTAAAAACATTGTTGTTTGAAGCTCATAGGAATCTCTAATATGCACTGCTGAGAATGTGCAAATTCCATAAAGAATTGACAATGTGAAAGAAATTCTTTTTGAAAATCCCAGTAACAAAGAAAATATGAATATGAAAGTGCAAATCCCCGCTCCTATAAATACATTTAGAAAGGAAACTGAGAATTCCGTAAAATAGTTGCTTTCAATATTCGGGAAAGACCTAGAGATAAATTTCCCTAACAAATAGAGGGGTATTGATACCAAGCTTTGTCCAATTCCATACCATGAATAATTTTTGCCATCTTTTCCTTTTATCCCAATTCCTTCAGGAACTGAAAATGTGTGATGTTCCACTATGCTTTCTGTAACTTTGAATCTATCACCACCATCCACAGTGTAGATATGTCCAGGAGATATTAAACTAAAAAGGCAAAAGAAAAAGATATATATCGCTATTAACCCTAAAATATATTCTTTCTTTTTCACTTTATTGATAATATAAAATTAGAATTTATATGTGAATTGAGAACACAACAGGAATCCCCGCGAGGTCTCCCAAAATTGTCCCTTCTCTCATAACATGCGTTTGCGTCATATAAGCAGCTTCATCATGAATGGCGTAGATGGGAGGATAGAAAACAGACCAAAAAAGAGTGAATGCAAGCACGAAGAATATCAATATTACTATCTCACGCTTCGTCAAAGTTCACTTTGTTGCATTTCCTTTTCACTTTCAGAAGTGCACTGTAAAGTTTCCTGTATTCTTTAGTAACATTGTCCCAAGAGAATTCCTGTGCTCTTTTCAACCCCTTATGCACATAATTATCCCTTGTCCTTTGATTCCTCAGTAAGCCTATAACTGTCTTCCCTATTGCTTCATCCCCCGATATCAATCCATATTTTCCATTCTCGAGAACCTCTTTTGCTCCTGAATTTGGACTTGATACAACGGTAGTACCGCAAGCCATTGCTTCTATATATGGGACACCGAAGCCTTCGTATAGGCTTGGTAAACAGAAAACCCAGGCTGTTTGATAAAGCTCAATTAGTTTTCTTTCAAAAACATGGCCAAACCACCTTATACCATCACCATATACCTCCTCACTGCTTACAATCCATAATTCTGCATCTGGAACCTTTTGCTTTATCTCTTCTTCGAAAACCTTTACGAGAAACCAGCCCCTTTTTCTCCCTTTTATTGTACCTACAAAAAGAATGGAAGGATAACTGCTTTTCCCATTTCCTGGCTTAAATTTTTCTAGGTCAATGCCACAGGGTATAACTTCGTCAATAAACGGAAGGTATTTTTTCGTTGAATGAGAAATTGCCACATTGAATTTTGCATGGAAGCCTGATAAGTATTCGAAAAAATAGCGAAAGAATTGGTGCAGTTTTCTTTTGAAGGAAAAACTACTTTTTAATTCCCCAAGTGCTGAACCATAAAAGGTTCTGATAATTGGTTTTCTCAAGAAGAAAAAAAGATAATCTTCACCATGAGTGTGAATAATATCAAACTTATTTAAATTCTGGAACCTAACAAACAATGGAAACAAAGTTATTGTGAAGAATCGGTTTCTGGTGAGAAAGCCAGGAAATCTCACCACAACATTTTTATAATGATAATTCAGCGTCGTCTCATTCATAGCAAATATCGTAACATCGAAGTACTCGTGAAGTCGATTTGCAAGTGAATGGACCTGATAAGACACTCCTCCGTGTTTTCCTTCATCTGGAAGAAAATTTACAACCATTGCAATACTAAGTTTTTCGCGCATATACCCTTAATGAATTGGACAAAACTAAACCTGAGAAGGAAAAAAGATATATTGAAAAGATTCTAACAATAAAATGTAATACTTTGTTTAGTAGTCCCTTTTTATCATACCTGTTAGCTGGTCCCATTTTAAGAATTTTGAAACCTGCGTTCTCAAGCAAGAGTCTTAATGTTTGAGGGGTAAAATGATAGAGATGTCTTTCAGGTGCCAAACTACGTTTTGTAAAAAACTTTCTTTGAAGTAGCCAGTGCCAAAGATTTGGAACTTCAACAACTGTAATTCCGTCCTTTTTTAATGCAGATCTAATCTTGTTTACCACAAATAGAAGGTTTTTTAGATGCTCTAGGGTGTGGAACATTACGATTGCATCTGTATGGTCTTCAGTTAGTCTAATTTTCACAATATCTCCAACAATTATTCTATGCCCTTTTGCCTTTACCTTTTTAGCAGCAGCTTCGTCTATCTCAATACCTTCTGTTTTGTAACCAAAATTCCTCGCCATATCCAGAAACAATCCATCAGAACAACCTACGTCCAAAAGGATAACATCTTTTCTATAAAAATTTTTTAAGTAAACTAAAACCCCTTGCAGTTCTTTGGTATATTGACTTTCTCTTTGGGATGTCAAAGACACCTTCGACTTACCTGTTTTATTGTTGTCCTTGCATTGTGAAGAAAGTGTATAAACTAAACCGCATTTTTTACATTTTACAACTAAATATTCAACATCTTGTACTACTTCTTTAACAAAATCTCTGCTTTTAGTAGATTCACAAAGAGGACACACATTATTTTCATTCATCTCCCTAATCTCTCAATGATTTCATTAAAGTTTTCAAAAACCTTTTCTGAATCATATTGTTTCCTTACCCACCTCATTCCTCTTTCTGCCGTTGATTTCATTTCTTTTTTATGTATATATGCATATTTTATTTTCTCTGCAAGGTCTTTTGCATCACCCGGTTTAAAATGCAGACTATGAACTTTATGAAATGTACTTTCCTTCAATCCTCCAGTATGAGACACAATTGCAGGGGTTCCACAAGCAAGTGATTCCAATGGAGACAAGCCTAACCCTTCGTATAAGGATGGTTGAATACAAAGGTCACTTGCTTGATAATATGACGGTAAATCATAGGGGTTAATTGCGGGTCTCCCTGTTGCGAATTTCTCAAGTCCAATCCTGTTTGCCTGACTAATAAAATCCTTATACTGACCACTAAGGTTTAGCAATACAATATCTCTAATTCCATCCTTTATTATTAATTTTGTAGCCTTAAAAAGCGTAGAAATATCTTTTTCAGGTGAAATACGAGAAGAAACGAAAATAACATATTTATCTGTTGGTAAATTAAGCTTTTTTCTCAGCTCCTTTTGTTTATCAGGAAATAATGGTTTAAAAACTTTATCGATTCCGTAAATTGGAATAATCTGAACCTTTTTTTTTGAATATTTCTTTAGTTTGTCCTGAATATAATCGCTTAGAACTATATTTAAATCGAACTGAGAAATATTCCACATAATAAGTAGTTTGGTCAAAAAATATAGGAATAGAAAATGTAATAAACCAATTTTGTGCTTCAAGTATTTTGCTAATAAGTATTCGAGTGTTGGTTTACAGATAAGCGAAACACGGGGTTTTTGTAAAAAAAACTTCGCAAAATTTATAGACAGACCTGTAAGAGTATCGCTATTTACAACAAGGACATCAAAAACAGATGCATACTTAATTATCCAAATAAGTAATAGGAATGGATATAATAGTCTGCTACAACAAAAAACTCGAGTTTTTACTTCCTCTGGAATCTTCCATGGAACAATAGTATAGTTCCTTCTCTTTCGAGCCAATAGTGTAACATCAAAGTACTTCTTCAGACCGTTAATGAAACGAATATCGGTTGTTTCCTCAATTACAAAACAGAGGTTTAATTTTCTCATCTTGTTGCTTCTTTTGCAATAACTCCCCATAATAACCAGATAATGGGAAAAATAGTATACTCACTGGAACTACCTATGATGAGGAAAGATAAGGGGACCGTTATCCCTAAAATTCCGAGCATCTTTCTTGTGTTTTCCTTAATAAGTGCGACAGAATAGGAAAAAACATTAATCAAGACAATTACAAACAGTATCGCACCTACAATACCGGAACCTAAAACAATATCAAGGAAAAGATTTTCTGTTGCCATTAAATGAGAACCAAATTTCCATCCAGCGAGGGATATGGAACCTATTCCGTAACCGAAAGGATTTCTTATCATCAATCTTGGAAAAACAAAAAACCAACTATGAAAACGCGACTGTAAAGATGATTCCTCCATTGGATTTACAAGACCCCTTACTGCGTGATAGGAGGTTACTGAAAGAGGACTGTATTCATTAACTTCAGGGGTGAAACCTGCTTTTGATATAAATAGTGCAATAAGCAACAAGAGCGCAATAGATACTAAAACACCCTTTTTTTTATCTTTCACCAAGAATCCAACTAAGATTATGCTTGAAAATACAAAAGTGAATATTGCACTTCTAACTGCAGCAATGAATAAAGCAGCAACAATTATTGTGAGAGCCACAAGGAAAGTAATCTTCTGTCTGGATTTAAGGAAAAAAGCAAAACAAATAATCCCTGAAATAGTAAGGTAATGTGCATATTCTCCTGCACTTGCAAATGTGGAAAAACTTCTTATTATTCTTAAAAGATGTAGAGCAGAGTATCCTCCCCAGTGAACCCAATATTCCTCAAATGGTGTAAAACCGAAGAATGTTTGCTTCAAACCATATAATGCAGTAATAAATCCTATAAAGACTATTAAAACGAATATCTGCTTCATAAACTTTTTATCAAGAAACAATCCAAAATAAAACCACATAAAAGGAACTATATAGAATTTTGCCCCTCCAATTCCTACAAGAATACTGCCTTGTTTCGGGTTAAACATCTGCATGATAAATACAAACAGTAAAATTGTGGCAAATTTCACAAGTTTATTTTCTCTAAAAAGCTTATAAATCTCTTTCCCTTTAAATATAATTAAATAACCAAACATCCAGATAGTAATAACATCGGAAATAATAAGAATTGGGTCCATTGCAACATATCTACCATAAACATAAATGTATCTTCTTATAAATGCCATAAAAGGCAGGTAAATTATGAGTGCTATGATTCCAGATTTGAGACTTATACTTGCCGCGGCAAGCAGGAAAAATATTGAAAAGATAATGACTGTTCGTAGATGCTCTAGTGCAATTCTTTTTGAAAATTGGTAAGAAAGGAAAACTATTAAAAGTAATATGATAGTTGTCTTTATGTATTCATTTGTGAGCATCTTACCTGTTTTATCCAATATTTTTGAAAAAACCAAACCAGCGTAGTAATGCAAATTTCCTATATAACCTTTGACTTCAATTATTGAATGTTTAGTTTTCATATTGCTATTTAACCGCAACTACAACCATTGGAAAATAAACATTGATTTTCCCTGAAGAAATCACGAATAGTATCTTTTTCAAGAACTGTCCAAAATTATAAAAAGGATTTTCAACTGGAGTATTGATTGGATAGAATTGAATTTTTCGGAATCCAACCAATAGAAGCAAGCGTCTGAGCGTATCTGATTTCCAATAAAATATGTGTTCCCAGGGAATGAGCGAAGAATCCTTCTTGATAAAATTCAGGAATTTTTCGGACACTGTGAACCTTAAAAAAATTGAGCGAAGTAGTATGTTTGGTGTTTCTATAAACAGAATCCCGTCTTTTTTTAACAATTTATGTATTATGGAGAGATTCATTATAGGGTCATAGAAATGTTCAAGAACATTCCATAAACTAATAATATCATAATTTTGTGCCCTAATCTCTGTATCTTTTAATTCTCCAACTCTTATTGTCAGACCAAATTTCTCCTTTGCAACCTCTGCAGCAACGGAAGAGAAGTCAATCCCATAAGTATCAAATCCTGCTTTTTGTGCTATATCAAGAAAATATCCCACTCCACATCCAACATCAAGGAGTCTTCCATTCTTGAAATATTCTCTTATAATCTTTAATCCATTAATGTAGTGTAAATGGTAGGCACGAGCCCCCTCGTAGCTATAAAATCCAACCTTATCTGCTTTATGATGTGAATCTTTTATCCATTTCGGAAGAGGCTGGGGATTGGTAAATACAAGCCCACAGTTTTTGCATTGAACTATCCTAAAAGTTTCGCCATCCTTTCTTTCAATCTTAAGTACTCTTTCATTAGCACTGCCGCATAGAATACAACTAATTTTTCTAAATTCGTTCTTCTTCATTACTGCAAGAGAAGATTCTCACAATATGCTATTGTTTTTTTGCCAACCAATGTAATATCAAATTGATTTTTAACTTTACAGAAAGCATTTTTTTGAATCTTATTATATAATTGTAAATTTTCTACCAATAAGATAACCTTGTCACTGAGTGATTGTGCGTTCCCGGAATCAAAGAGCAATCCGCTCTCTCCATCAATGATAATTTCTTTGGGACCACCACAGTTACTTGCAATTACGGGAATACCTTGATTCATAGCCTCAAGTATTACGATGCCAAACGGCTCTTTATACCAAGAATAAGTTGGGAAAAGAAGAATGTCATTGTTTCTATAAAAATTCTTCAATGCTTCTCGCGAAACCTTACCTAAAAGGTGGACTTCGCTTTCTACTTTCTCCTTTTTGGCTACTTTTCTCAAATAACTTTTGTAGGCTTCTTTGCCGTCTCCTATTATGGTTAACTGAGCAAATATATTCTTTTCTTTCAAAAGAGAAAGAGCACGGATTGCAAGGTCTGCACCTTTTGCTTCCCACAATTGACCGACAAAAAGCAACTTAACATCCTTACGATTAATTTTCTTCCTTTTCTTTTCCTCCTTTTCTGGTTCTATCCCATGATGAATTATAGAAATGGAATTTTTATCATATCCTCTCTTAATATAATCCTCTTTTAATGATGCACTGCAGCTGATAATGTGATTGAGTTTCAACCTGTCATAAATTATGGGATTGATGATTCTTTTCCATCCATTTTTCCTTACAAAACTTAGACTTCTATCAAAAAGATGGACAACATAAGGAATTTTTAATTTTTGCAAAGCAAATAAAGGAGAAACAGATATACCGCTTATGTTCCATACAGAGGCTATATCTGATTTTACCATTTTAATAATTTCAAGGGTTCTTTTATAATTAGATGGATTGTAAAACAAGGAAAAGGTCTTCTCTTTTATTGATTTGTATCCATTGAAATCGGTGTTTGCATTTAGCGTTCTATATATACCATTCTCCACCGAAGGTTTCTCTAACCCATAACTGCTTGTAAGAACAAATACAGAATGCCCATTTTTCTTAAATTCCTCTACAATATCCTTACACGCCACTTCATAGCCACCAAGAAAATATGGGGGGAAAAGGTTTGTAATGAAGAGAACTTTCATTTTGCCTTGTTTTTACTCCAGCGGAGATAACCTTCGATTCCTGAAAACTTTCCTTGCAAAGAAGCCCATAGAATACTCCAGTCTGGCTTCCCACTCTTTACTTTCCTTTCGAAAAACGGAATAAACCCGGAAAAGGAAGAACGCATGAAAAAAAATGAGTAAAAAAAGATTGCCAGAATTTGAGGAAATTTGAAATGTTTAAGCATTACATAAATGTAATTAAAGTTATTTGACCAAATTCTTCTTGCTTTAAGTTGCCTCCTTTTGGCAATATAGAACTGACGCGAATCATAATGTGTAACCTTTATATCAGGATCGAAAACCACTCTGTATCCTTTTTCTTTGACTGTGAGTCCAACATCAACCTCATCATAAAATTGTTCATAAGTAAGATTCTCATCGGATAGGGGCAAACATTCTCTTCTATATGACATATTGCAACCTTTAAGAAATGTCACTTCTTTTACCCCAGGCACTTCATAGTGATGCAATCCTATAATCTTGCCAAACCATGTTACTTTCCCAACGATTTCTGTCTTTCCAGTATCAATAGAACCTCCTGAATGCTGAAGAACAAATCCCCCTACTCCTCCAATTGAAGGGTCTTCGTACCACTTTTCAATTTTCTCTATCCAATCTTCCATGGCTTCTGCATCATCGTCAACAAAGCAAACTATCCCTTTTTCTATTCGTCTAATTGCGTGATTCATGGCATAGGATTGACCTGGTTTACTCACTATTATAGATTCCGATGTGATATCCGCTCCCGCATTTTTCTTCCATTTTGCCACTGCGTTTATCACTCCAGTATCACTTTCTCGTGCTGTAATATAGATTTTATCCGCTTTTCTTGTCTGTTTCTTGAGTGAATTAAGACAATTAATAAGAAGTTTCGGTCTTTTGTAGGCTGGGACAATAACACTGATATGCATATTTCGTAAATATTGAGAGAATGCTCGGTTAGAACGTTTCAATCGTTAATATCGTTTTGTCTGGACAATGCATAACAATCAATAACTATAAATACACAATACATAACAATCATGAAATCTGTCTTGCCAATTCTTCATATAATTTCATGTATCTATCAAGAACGTCATTCCAAAGATACTTTTTCGCTTTATTCTTGTTATTTTCGGAAATCTTCTGATATAGTTTCTTATTTTCACATAATTCCTTGATCTTCTCTGCAATTTTTCCTATCTCTCCCACCTCAAATAAAAATCCATTTTCATCATCTTTTATTAACTCTGGTAAGGCGCCAACTCGATAAGATAGGATTGGTAATCCCGCAGACATCGCCTCAAGGTATGCAATTCCAAACGCCTCATAATGGGTAGGCTTCACAAAAACATCTCCCATTAGATAAACTGCATCCAGGGCTTCTCGTGGAAGGAAGCCAGTTAAAATGAAACGCTTTTTAAGATATTTAGGAATAACGTTTTTTATTTTATAAGTTAAATTACCAGTTAGTCCTCCAATTAGTACAACAACAAACTTTTTGTCAAGTAGGTTCAATAAATTAATGAAGAATGGAACTACTGCGGTATCGATTCTTGAAACACAGATAATTAGTCTATGATTTTTATTTAGTTTCCATTTGTTTTTAAGTTCCTTATCTCTTTTCTTTTCAACATTCAAAGATTCGATACCATGCGGCAGTTTAATTATATCTTCAACAGATGCACCAAGTTTTTGCATCGCATGCTTTTCAACATCGGACATAACAATTACTGAATCTGCCATTTTGACAAGACTTTTTCCGATTGTGCCATCATGTATATTTCTAATTAGTCGCCCCCACAAGGTTCCGCCTGGGAATGGATGAAAATGTGGTTGTAAAACGAATTGGCAGGGCTTTTTGATTGCTTTGTAAAAGCCTACAAAAAAAGAACTCAAATCAAGGTATGTATGTGCATGTATAATTCCATAAGAGCCATTTAATATTTTTGAAAGTTTCAGAAATATATCAATGGGGAAATAGGGATACATTTTGGGGAAAGGAAGAGTATTTGCTCTTTCTATAGTAACACCATTAAATTTCTCAGGAGTTAACTTTAATCTTTTGTAAGGGCAATAACTGAAAAGGTCGGTAGTAAGGACAAAAGACAAAAATCCATTCTTATAAGCTTTTTCAGCAATCTTCCTTGCAACAACGGCGGTTCCATACATCGGAGCCGGATAATAAAGACCTACTATCTGGATCACTTTTATTTTCTTCCGAGAAAAAGTGTGTGTGATCATTGGGTCATGTCGGCCTTGATATTTGTCTTGCTGGAACTCCCGCTACTGTGGAATGAGGAGGGACATCTTTTGTAACAACTGCTCCAGCTGCAACAATCGATTCTTCTCCAATAGTCACTCCTTCAAGAAGTGTTGCATTTGCACCCACATATGCTCCATCTTTTATGATAACTTGTCCCTGACTACAAGGTAGCCTTTCTTTTCTTAAAGGACTTGTAGGGACAACACTTGTATGTGTAAGAATCGTTGTCCGCATAGAAATCGTAACATTAGAATCAATAAATATTCTATCCTTGAAATCTAACAATACATCCTTTCCTATATGACAGTGTTCTCCAACATTAAGATTTGAGTAATCTTTTTGTACATTATGAATTATCAAAGGTGAGTGAATATCACAATTATTACCGATTTTTGCTCCAAATTTTCTCAATATTGACGCGCTATGACCACCAGAAAATAACAGAAGTTTGTTTATGCCGTTTATTCCCCAGAAATAATAGATAAACCATGAGACAAAGTTAAGCATGAGATTCATCTGTATTAAGAATAAAAAATTGTTATGAAGAGGATACGCATAAAAGGAATGGTTCTTTCAGAACCGGTTTTGGCTCTTCGACAAGCTCAGAGCGGTTTTAGAGTCATTACCTTTACGAATTCTATTTACTGATTTCATAAGTCGTGAGAGAAGAATGCGAATTCTGATTACTCGGTTCAGGTAAGTTTTATATGTTTTCTCATCTATAAAATTATTATTTTTGGCTTCTACAAGGTGGTTTTCTGTTTCATCGTTAGATGTGAGAGCCATCTCGTAATAGTGATTCTTTTCCTTAAGTGAAGATTTCCGAAACCCTTCAGCTATTTGGGATGGCACAGAACGAGATGAACGAATGATTTGATCTCCAAGACGGTATTTTTCTTCCTTAGGAAATGTTGGTACTAATCTTATTGCAATATCACTGGCAAGTTTACTTGAAAGTTGCCATACCTTTAAGTCACGGAATGATTTCATAAGCTAACATCAGGGGGAAAACTTAGAAATGGTTCTTTCAGAACCGGTTTTGGCTCCTCGACAAGCTCAGAGCGGTTTCTAATTTATTAATCAATTTTATAAGAATATCTTTCATTAGTTTACTATGTTCGTCTGGTTTGTTTAATCAATTTAGTCTATTAGGTGTTTAAGCAATCAACTCTTTTTTCTGTTTTTATCACCAAATTGTTTCTTACGCAATCTTTTCGCCTTTGGCATAGGGAACATTGGACTTTTGCAAAGTAACCAGTCCAGACGTATCGCAAATTTATCAGCAACATTTTTTAAGAAATCACAGGGAACCGGGTATCCTTTTTTTTCGTATTTATGATATGTATTGTAGTCAGTGTTTAGTTCTTTTGCAAAATCCTCTTCGTTCTTTTTAAGAAACTCACGCAATACCCATAATCTCTCATTAGGCGTTTCAATATTTTCTATAATGAGATTTTTCATATAAGTTTCCACTGTAATATTTTTTCTTACAAAATCTCTGAGTATTTCCAGAGACAAAAGATTATTTTTCACTTCCATTTTCTTACAACCCTTTCAATTCTTCAAGTCTTTCAATATCCATCAAATCTACCGAAAGACCACTTTCCTTTTTCATCTTTATCAAATCATTATAAGAAATTATTATGATTTCTAAATCATCGATTTTCTTCTTTTCTGTTTTTATTTGAGATAGCTCTTTTGTAATTAGAATATCAATCTGTAAAAAAGGTTCATCAGGATTATAAAATGTGATTACCTGTGCATTCTTCTCTTTAAACCATTTATTCCTTTTTTGAGGATTTGCAAGATCCAAAGGGTCAATTGGCACACCTGGTTGGAAATTAAGCGAGGATATTGCCTTTAAAAATTTCTTAACATTATTTTTTGAGAAATCTATAATGAGGTCAATATCTTTTGTAAACCTGACATAACCATACAGGACAACTGCAACTCCACCTACAACAGCATATTGAACTTCACCTTTTTCTAAAGTCTTAAATATATCGCCTATTTTGATTATTTTTCTCTTTAAAGAATTATTCTTTTTCATCATCCTGGCTTCATAGAACAAAGAAGATGGTAATAATATATACTAATATATCCATTTAATAGCGAGCTCGTTTCAAAATCTTATATAGATTTTTCCTATTAAGAACTAACAAAAAGAAAAAGCAATTAGAGTCTATTGAGGAAACCTGACTGCAGATGGGGAAGAATTGTTCCTTCGGAACGGCGATTGGCTCCTCCTCTTCACTCTGTTCAGAGTCAGAACGGTTTTAGCCCTTCGGGCGTTTCTTAGTCTACTAACTGATTTCATTAATCGCGAAAGTAATATACGAATTCGAATGATACGATTTAGGTAACGTTTGTATTCTTTTTCACCAATAAAAACATTATTTTTGGCTTATACACGCTCGATATTAAACTTAGGCACTTAAAACCTCTTTTAAATAAATCTTTGAAACTGGTAAAAAATCAAAATATTCACCCCAGGTCCTTGACAAGAACTCTTCTCTCTTTGATTCATCCCTGCTGAACAAGAGCAAACCGCAGGAAACATTGTATTTAAAGCTCAATGGGGCAAAATTAATAACCTTCACATCTACTGGCATTCTTAACTTTTTTTCTAACTTGAGCGACAATGCAATTTCATAGTCCACAATATCAATTCCCATTATTTTTTTCTCATCCAAGTAAACTCCCATATCTATATCTCTATATTTCTCCTTTTCCAAGAATGAACCGTGTAGATAGGCAAATAAAATCTCTTTTTCTGAACGTATAATTTCTTTTATTTTTTTTGTTATTCTGTTCATTTTATTTGAATGTTTCAAGATAAAATGTTTTTTCATCTAAATCAAACTGTATTTCCAAATTTATATCATTAATTCTTTTGAATGTCAATGGTAAAAGTTTTGCTGAACCTTTTACAATTTTGACGCTTTGATATGCGGTCTCATATGCGGGGGTACTACACCTATTTCCACTGTTTAGCTTATCTGGTTTTTAAAATTTGTAAAAGGGTTAAGGCATAAAAGGTAAGGAAAATCCGTATACAACATTTTCCAATTGACTATAATTCATTGAAACGAGTTTAAATTCTTCCAAACCCAATTCAGAAGAAAGCAGATTTAGTCTTTTCAGGTCTTTATCCGTTGGGCTTGTTTTAACCTCAAATGCAGTTTTTTTATTTAAGATAAAGTCAATTTCTCGACCACTTTTTTTCTGATAGTAATTGACCTCTCCTATCATTCTCAGATTCTGGAAAACATTATTTTCAAACAAATTACCTTCGCTCAATTTGGCAAAATGGTTGGCAAGTCCTGAATCACAAATGTAAACCTTTGGCATCCTTCTGATTTCCGAGTTCCTTGACTTACTAAAGGGTCTCACCCTTTTTATAAAGTATGTCCCTTCTAAAAAGGAGATGTATTCATTAAGTGTTGGGCGAGAAACTCCTAATTCCCGTGATATTTTTTGAATATCCAATTTTGAACCAAGACGCTGCATTAAAAGCAGCATCAAGTCCCTGATAACATCATTATGTCTATAATCTGCCAATTGAAGGATTTCAAGCTGGAAGAAAGAGGAGAAAATTTCATCCAGAGCTTTCTTCTTTTCCTCTACATTTGTTTTTAACACTACACCGGGAAAACCACCAAACATTATGTATTCTTCATATAGGTTAGCAAAAGTATCAAATATCGGCTCGGAAATATTCTGTAAATCCACAGGAAATGTTAATGAACTATCCTTAAACCAAAGAAATTCACGAAAAGTTAATGGAAAGAGCTCAAAAATATACTTTCTGCCTGATAATGATTCAGTGAACAGGTGCTTCAGGTAAAAACTGGCTGAGCCTGTTAGAAAAAACTTCACATTATAATGGTCAATGAAGTATTTCACTACAGAGGGGAGGTTTTTTACAAACTGGACTTCATCCAGAAATATAAATGCTTTTTTAGAAAAATCTATGCCCAAAACTTCAAAAGATGTCTTGAGCCTTTCATAATTGGTTTCTTCAAAATATTTCCGATTCAAAGGATTTTCCAAATCCAGAATAATCATATTCTTGGTAGAAATGCTATTATAAAAAAAGTTCAGTGTTGTTGTCTTGCCAGTTCGCCTCATTCCTGTAATAACAATTGCCTCAGGTGAATTTACATATTTATTAACTTCATCAAATAAGATTCTATGCTTAATCATTATTTTATATTTTACATTTAGTTGAACTAATTGTCAAGTAGTTTTTTCGTTTAGTAGAGTTCCGGTGGGCAGATACAATAAATAACCACAAATACACCATTAATAACAATTATTCGCTTGCGACTAATTTTTCATAGATTTCTGCAATGCGGGCGACATTTTTCTCCCAACTTAAATACTTTTCCGCGAAAGCTCGACCTTTTCCCCCCATCTCTTCCCTAACTGCTTTGTCTTCAATAAGGACCTGAATTCTCTCTGCAATTTCATCCGCACTTCTTTCAACTACAAAACCTGCACCAGAATTATTTATTAACTCAGGAATTCCACCTGAATTTGTTCCAATGACAGGAGTTCCGCAAGCAAAGGCTTCACCTATGACCAAACCAAAATTCTCAATCCATAAACTTGGAGCAACAACACAAATTGCTCTTTTCAAGTATCGATAATATTCATTCCTATCATTGAGCCAACCAACAAACTGTATATTTAAACCAAGTTCTTGTGCCAAATTTTCATATTCTTCTCTTTGCGGTCCATCGCCAATGATAACTGTTTCTAATTTTTTTTCCTTTATCTTTGAAACTGCTTTAATAAACAAATCAACACCTTTCTCCCTGCTCAGTCTCCCTGAAAATATTACAAATTCTCTTTCATAATTTATAGTTGGAATATTCTCAAAATCAACACCATAAGGAATAACTGAAATTGTTTCCTGACAAGTTCCTGCATTTATTAATTTATTTCTCATAAATTGGCTGTATGTAATGAAATGATTTATTGATTCAAGAACCCATTTCACTGTTTTCCTCCATCTCATATCCATTATTCTATCTATCAAGAGAATAGTCAACATACATCTACCACAAACATTTCTTTCGCTGCAAACATTTCCATCAAAATCCCAGTAAGTCCCTCTGTAACACAAAGGCCAGAATTGATGGAAGGTGGATACTTGAGGGATTTTCAATTCATTTCCTGCAATGACTGAGTTTATTAAGGTTGGCATAGCACCAAAATGGTGATGAATAATGTCGGGATTAAATTTCTTGAGCTTATTGGAGATATTCTTGATGAGTCTCTTATCCTTGCAGAAAACCCTTTCTCTTTTTTTACCTCTATATTCAAAGTCAAAACATTCAATCTTGAAAGGTGGTTTTTCTTTAATCTTTCTAACTGATGGATAAAATAATTTTACTGCGAATCTTTTTGACAGGTTTTCACATACTCTTGATACCCTTACTTGTTCACCTCCCAGAGGAGGGTAAATGAAACCATATTCAATATGAGCTACCTTAATAATTTTGTTCTTCCTCTTTTCTAACCTTCATAATGAACGTAACTGATACTGCTGATATGTCTGGGTTCTTAAAGATATGAAGTCTATTGTCTACCCATTCCCTTTCAATATTCAATGGAAAACTTTTCAGTATATTTCTTATTTGCCAGTATTTGAAATCACATTTGTGTTCAGGATCTTTTACCCATATCTTTCTTAGAAGTCTAAGAAAACAATATGCAAAACTTCCCTCAAGAGGAATATGAAGAAAAATATAGGAATGATCTTGGGAGACTCGAATTATCTCACTCAATACTTTTCCAACTGCAGACAAATGAAAATGCTCAAGTAAATCTACAACGATGATTTCATTAAAAATATTTCTCTTGAAAGGTAAGAAAAGTGCATCTCCATTGACAAATGATGTTTGCCGAGCAATCTTTTCCCCGTACAATAGATACTTGAAGTTGAAATCCAGACTTACCACATCAATACCTTTATCAATAAGATATTTAGTATTTGGTAATAGTCCACAACCCAGGTCGAGGACTTTACCTTTATTAGACATAAAAGGCAAAAACTCATGAAGATAGGGATGTCGCTCTCTTAATAACCTCTTCATATTTTATAAGAAACTTCTATTATGTATTCTATCTTTTTCTAATGAGCCCAATGTTACCAGCAAGAATAATAGGTTTTAATCTTTTTTGTACGCAAAAATCAGAAAAAGCAGAATTCCAGCTCACATCATGGGAAAGTAGCAATCCACCATCCTTGATGTAATTCCAGACAAGATTGTATTCGAACCACATATTTTCGTATGTATGTTCACTATCATGGAAAAAAATATCAATTTTTTTGAGTTGTGCAAGTAAATCTGGTAATAAATCAGAACTCCTACCTATAAGGAGTTTCCACCGATGCCGAAGACTATCAGGCACAAGCCATCCACTTTTCTTTCCTTCCGGGTCAAATTGCCAAGTTTCAGGAAAATCGATAGAATAAAGAACTCCCTTCTTATTATTCTCCAATGCTTGTAGAATAACATAGGAAGATGAACCACTTGCAACGCCTGTTTCAATAACAACTTGAGGCTTTGTTGCCCTAACAAAGGAATAAAGTAAAAGGAATGTATTTCTACCGGATGTTCCCCATAACTCCTCTCCACCCACTCTTTCAATTTTATCAATGATTTTTTCTTCCAGTTTGAAAATGAACTTTTTTTCATACATCCACCTTATTACATCAGAAATTGGTTTAGACGTTGTGTTTCTTATCAACATAATACGTTCAATCGCACCAGAAATAGTTTTAAATATTTCAATTTCGCTTAACATTCTTACACCTTTTTATCGTTGCATTCGGTTGCTAAAATTACCTTTTTGTCACTTACGCTAAGGTAAATGGTTTTTAACTTATCCGATATTATAGACCAATCAAATTGCAATGCTTCTTTTCTTGCTTTTTTGCCCATTTCCTTTAATCTTTTAAAATGTTCCTTGCACCAGATAATTTTTTCTTTGAGCTCTTTTACAGAACCTGGGTTTATTAAGAAACCATTTATACCATCATCAATTAATTCTGGAATACCCCCAATTCTACTTCCAATAACTGGCGTTCCACAAGACATTGATTCAATAATGACCATTCCGAAAGGCTCTTCCCATAGCGAAGGGACTATTGTAACATTTGCACTTGCATAGTATCTTGATAAATCCCCATGATTAAGAGCCCCAAGGAAATTCATATTGGGAGTTGAAACTTCTTTCCACTTCCGGTGCAGTTGGTTTGTTTCAGGATTGAATCCTCCTGCAATTATGAAGACTATATCTCTTTCACTATGAAAAAGCTCTTTTGCTGTTTTTACAACAGTTTCAAAACCTTTGACTTTCCAGATATTTCCGCTGAAAAAAACAATAAACCTATTCTGAGCTAAGCCTAATTTCCTTTTTAAATCAAATTTTCTTTGAGGGTTAAACAGTTCTGTATCCACTCCATTGAAAAGAACAGTAACTTTGTGCTCAACAAAAGGATATTTCTCAATCAGTTTTTCTTTGATAAAACTACTGACAGCGATTATTTTGTCAGCATATTTCAATGCAAAAAGCCATCTTTTTCCCTGCCAGCTTCCAGGAAAGCTGTGAACATGAAAAATATTCGGAATTTTTTTGGAAAACAACCTACTTGTTAGCACAAGTTCTGGGAGGACGTGAATATGATTTAGCAAAACTTCGTTATTCCCAGATTTTTTGGAAATCCAAAATATCTTTGCCCAATTGTATAACCTTTTATTTCTTCTATACTTTATTCCATTGAATCTTAAAATCCTAATTCCCTCACAGAGCTGCTCTTCAAAAGGCAAAATATTTTTACTCTTTGGTTGTTGGTAATCACAATAAATGGCAAAATCATAACCATGTTTTGTTAAGCATTTTGCTGCGCAGATGACAACAGCGCTAACACTTGATGGATTTTTATAATCAATATTTCCATGATATAAAACATTTATGGAGATTTTGTTATCTTTCAATTTACAGAGCTTTCCCAAAATTTCAGGTGAAAACCAATTATTGCTATATAAAACGTATTTAATATTTTTTTAATCAGTGAATCCTAGGTTTTTGCCAAAAAAGAAATCAACGGTCTTGCAAACATTAAATTGCTTCCAACAATACTTTTATCAACTTTGTCAAACGGCTTGAATATTCGAAGTATTAGTATATATGTTAATGAGAAAACAGTTCCCTCGATAAGAAGAACTGATAGCGCAGCAAATCTGCTCTGTGTAAGAATTAGCAATTGAATAAGACTATCAACACCGTAGAGAATTAATCCTGAAAAAAAGGATGAGATAATATTTTTGAAAGTGGCTTTCCAAAATTCAGCGAGTGATATTGCCATTATTCTATGGAACAGAATTACTATTATAATTCCACCAATAATTAAAGAGATAACTGTGCCTATGACTACCCCGTAAAAACCAAATAATAAAATGAAGACTATGCTGAGGGAAATGTTTAATACTACAATAATTATATCAGCAACCATCTGACATAAATGTTTTTCGAGCGTTTTCAATACAGGACGTGTAATCCACGATAGATTATAAACCATCCATCCAAATGCTAATAGTCGGAGTACAAACACCGATTTCTCATAGCCGGGTCCCATCCATAATAGCAATATGCTCCTTGCGCTAATAATAAGAAATACAAAGAAGGGCATTACTAAAAAGGAAAGATATTTCGTCCCTCGTCGATATCCTTCAATCAGTTTATCTTTGCCACCCTTAAAATATATCTCTCCAAAAGCTGGCAATAATGCTGAAATCAAAACATAAGGTAGAATCTGTGCTTTATCAACTATGGTACTTCCAAGATGGTAATACGTCACAAACCCCATCGCCATAAAATGACCAATGAGAAGTTTATCTAAATTTCTATTGACTAATCGCGCAATATGGATTGCCTTCATCTTATAGCCAAATTTTATCAATTTAATCATTATTTGCTTCGAAAAATATTTTATTGGATTAAAAGACAATTTCTGATAAAGCTTAAACGATGCTGCTAAATTTGCTATAACTATCATAACTGCGTTTATTGCATTATTAATCATTAATCCACGCAAACCAAATCCCATTTCTAAAAAAAGAATAGTTCCAATGATATAAGGTATGGACAAACCGATAGAAACACCATTGCTAATCTCCATCCGTTGCAATCCGAGCGGGATATAAGAAAAAACACCAAAAATACTTGAAAATACAAAGATAAGAAATCCAAGTTTCAGAGCAAAAAGAGCTTCGCTGTACATCGTGCTCTCAATCTTGAAAAATCCAAGCAAATAGTGCATTAAGGGTAGTGCAATTATCAGAATAACTACACCAATGGTAAAATAAAAAATGAAGCCTGTATTGGCAACCTGATTCGTTTTTTTATAATTCCCTTTTGTAATATATTCTGTAAAGTATTTTAGAAAAGAGTCTCCAACACCTAAATCTATTATAGAGAAATAGCCTGCGACTACTGTAACAATTGCCCATATTCCATAACGTTCTCCACCGATCTTCGTAATAATGTAGGGAGTGAGAAATATACGAATTAAAACCTCCCATACCCTTCCAACCGTGTTAAATTGGGTATTCCTTATTATTTTTTTTGCTATACTCAGCTGAGCCATTCTGTCTCGAAAATGTTATGAATCAGTAATGAAAATCCGATAATGGGGGATACTTTACTACTTCCTTGCTTTTACTACCAAGCTATTGCCCCATCTTTTGAAAACATCGCCCATTTTTTCCTCGATTTTTAGTACCATCTGGTTGTTTTCGGAAGCAAAAGGAATGGGTAGTCTATCACCGCAAATATATTCTATGTGCAGTCCCGCCTTTTTTATTAGAAATATCAATGCCTGTGGAGAAAATGATCTTATATGCCCTGTTCCCCCACCTATTGAAAAATCTACTGCAATTGGTTGTTTACCCCACAACATTCGGATTAGGTTTTTTAATGAACATAAATTTGGTGTGGTTAAAACTACAAATCCTCCCTTCTTGAGAATTCTTAGACACTCTCTCAAAAAATATTCAGTATCCAAGAGATGCTCAATTATTTCTCCAGCAATTAATGCGTCAAAGGATTCGTTTTTGAATGGAAATCCATATTCTATATTTGATTGCACAAAATAAAATCCGCTACTCTCTTTGATATCAACAACGTCAATTCCATATTTTAGTGCATTTGGCAATATTCTTCTCAAAAAAAATCCATTCCCGCATCCTATATCAAGTATATGAGCAACTTTCTCTCGGTTAAGCAGCTTTTTAATCTTTTTGAATCGAGATCTTCCATGCCAAGCGGTCAAATAATAATCCCAATCTTGAACTCTTTGGAAACCTTCATAACAACTGCTTAAATCCCGCTGTTCTTCCACCTTTTCTACCTTTTGAATTTATGAATTTTCATTGCATTGATAAAATATCTTGAACTGCTTCGATAATATCATTCACATCTTCATCAGTGAGTTTTGCTGATAGCGGAATGGAGACAGTTCTATCTGAAATCCATTCTGCGTTGGGGAAATCACCTTTTTTGTATCCATAGGTTTGCTGGTAATACGGATGGAGATGAAGAGCGATATAGTGAACGCCCACCCCTATATTTCTTTTCGTCATCTCTTCAAGAAATTCATCACGGGTTATTCTTAATCTATCTATATCGAGCAAAAGTGTATATAGATGATACGAATGTCTTATATATTCAGGGACTGGTGCAGGCGTGAACACAGGTAAACCCTTAAGTGCTTCGTTATACCTATGCCAGATTTTCTCTCTTCTTTCCCAATACCTATCTACTCGCGGAAGTTGATGTATACCTATTGCTGCCTGAATATCCATCATATTATACTTAAAACCTGCATATACCACCTGATAATGCTTGTAGCCTTCGTCTAAAAATCTTTTCCAGGCATCCTTGCTCATCCCATGAAGTCCCAATATTTTTATTTTATCTGCATACTCCTCATTATTTGTAATCGCCATCCCACCTTCACCTGTAATAATATTTTTTGTAACATAGAAGCTGAAACACCCTATATCCCCAGAAGTACCTGTCTTCTTACCTTTATATTCTGCTTCTATCGCATGGGCTGAATCTTCCACAACCTTTAGATTGTGTCTTCTTGCTATCTCCATTATTGCATCCATATCACAAGGGCGTCCGGCAAAATGGACTGGAATTATTGCTCTTGTTTTTGAAGTAATTTTCCTCTCAATATCTTCAGGGTCAATATTCATTGTATCCTTCTTGCAATCTGCAAGGACTGGTTTTCCCCCTGAATGTATTACAGCATTGGCAGTTGCAGCGAATGTCATTGTTGGCACTATTACTTCATCCCCTGGTTTTATTCCAATGCAGAGCATTGCGAGATGCAGACAGGCTGTACAGGAGTTTAACGCCATTGCATATTTTATACCTTTATATTCCCTGAACATTTCCTCGAATTTCGCAACCTTTGGCCCTGTGCCGAGCCAACCTGACTTCATTGAAGCAACAACTTCATCAATTTCCGGCTGCTCGATTAAAGGAGCACCGAAGGGGAGGAATTTGTCTCTCATAATTCTCTCATGTTACAAGTTTCAAGTAACAAGTTGCAAGTGACAAGTGCCATTTAACAACAACATACAGCAAGTTACAGATAGCAAGGAACGAGTGGCATTTGACAACAACACATCGCAAGTGAGCAGTATTTGATACAAAATAATCAAATTCAAAGCTGCATTTGGCATACTTACTTTCTTAAAGTTGTCATAGTTGAGGCGAAAATTTTCTTTAGCTCAAACGATTCGGAAATCAAATAATCAAGCTTTTTAGACCTTGAGATTTCCGCAACCTTCATAATTCGCAACCAGTAATTGGTTTCCCTTGATTCCTTATAGCAAATAGCAATCTTATATTTGAAATCGTCCTTGCTAAAAGCACCGCCTGCTTCTTCGTAATTTGCACCAATTGATGTCCCTGATTTCGCTAATTGATATCGCATAACTTCATTTTCTTTGGAATACTTAATTGTTCTCAAGAATTTAACTAATTCAACAGCAAATTCGAACGTCCTTTTCCTTAAATCATCTTCCTTTTTTACCATCCTTCTCCTTTGTATCCATAACTAATATAACTTGCTACCTGTTACCTGTTACTTGCCAATTATCTCCCATAAGTAATCAGATGTAACTTACTCCTTGAATGTTATATTCGGGACTGGAGGTCATCGAAGGAGAATTAATTTCCTTGTGATGCAATTTTGAAGAGATGTAATCTTAATAAAATAGATACCCGGTTTGATATCAGTGCTTTTCCAGGTTAAGCTGTATCTGCCAGGCAATAATGTCTGATTAATTAGAGTCTTGAGTTTCCTGCCTGACACATCAAACATTTCAAGTCTTACGCTGCTTTTTTCTAAGGCAGAATTTCTTAGAGGAATGGCATAAGAGATAGTAAATTGATTTGCACAAGGATTTGGGAGAATACTTAAATTCAATCGCGTAGGCAAAAGTGTATAAGATGTTTTTGTCTCTTCAATGCCAGGATTGAAAGTCCCTGTTAGCACAATAGGATGAATGCAAGGTTGGTCGAGTGTATCGAGGATTGTGATACTGTCAGGATAGATAGTATCTCCAACTGAAAGCGTAGGCGTGTTATCTTTGAAAAAGACGCGGAAAATCGTATGTGCGCCATTCCATCCTGTTGGTGGTCCATCAATTATAATATTCCAGCTGTGTCCATTATCTAATTTCAATATACTATTAATATTTCCTGAATTAATGCTGGGAGCATTTGTTTTCTCATTGAAATATAGATAGACATAGTCGCCAGAATCGACGCCCGGGATGTATGGACTCGCTTCGTAAGCAAGCGCCGAATCAATAACAGGTCCGTAGTCACCGAAAGTACCTACCAAAACTCGTGGAGAAATACAAGGATTTCCACTCAAATCCTTTATTGTTGAAGAATCGGGGGAAATCGTATCACCCACCTCAATAGTAGGTGTACCAATGGTGTCAAGGAATACAGTAAGTGTTTTTCCAGACACTGCCCATTCTGTGGAGTCTATAATAGCCCAGGTGTGTCCACTGCTTAATCTTAGTATATTACTAATATTGGATGAATTAATCAGGGGTGTATCCGTAGTTTGATCGAAAATTAGTTTTACAAAATCATCACCATCTATGCCTTGAATACTGTCAATATTATCCGATGCACAGGCACTTATAATAGTAGGGGCAATTGTATCATCAAATGTTCCAGTCAATGTAACCGAACTGTAAGCATTATTGTTCCATACATCCTCAATAACGGTATCCGGCGATATTCTTACACCAATTGGAATTGTTGAGGTTGCATTCAACTCAACCGTCAAGTCTGATGCATTTCCGACATTGCTCCAATACGCAGTGTCAACAACACCCCAGGAGCCTTGATTCAACTTGAGATAATAATCTATGCTATCTTTAGGAATATGATATGCATTTGTGGGTTCATCGAATGAAATAATCACATAATCATCAGCGTCTATTCCATTCTGCTGGATAGTTCCGTCATAAGCAACTGCAGAAACAGGTTTCGGTCCAAGCGTGTCAATAGAATATTCAATTAACAGTTCATTTAAGACTAGAGTAATACCCGGGTCATCCGTTGAAAACTCAACCCTATATTGAATATATGGGTCGCCATTATTTACTGCAGGGCTATTCACAATACTGTCTCCATTTGTGCAAGCAGGCACTCCAGCACTCCACGGCATTGCTGTGGACATAAGGCTGTCCTGCGATGTGCGAACCCGAACATTTAGAATTTTACCAGTTAATTCTTCTATCCAGTGGATAATCCCGTATTTTGTGCTGCCGTTTGTTGTCCCCGTATAAAATGGTTTTGAGATAAGACAACCTTTTACAAAGTATCCTGCTCTATAGACACTTGCATCTACGTTTGTTCCTACAAAAAGGAAACCATTCTTAAGCCCGACTTGTGACAATATATTAGACCTTCCTGTAAAATTTCCAGAGACATTCCAGGATATGCCGTTATTTGTTGAGAAATAAACCTTAGCCTGATTGCCTGTTGCATTTGCTCCTGCATAAACTATACCTTTATCATCTATAAAAAGAGAACTTATCTCGTTTGCTCCAGTTAGTGCTGAGGTTGCTGTCCATACTAAACCTGAATCCTTTGAAGCAAAAACCCTACCATCAGAAGTTCCTAAAAAACAAATCCCATTTGACATACCAACAATAGCCTCTATTGCACAGTTCAAGGAATCAACCGCTGACCAGTTTTCTCCACCATCGTAGCTTCGGAGAACATATCCCTTTGAGTTACCTGTCCCTGCAACTATTGTTTGTGGAGATATGGCGCACATACATAAAATCTGATTATCAGTAAATCCTGTTTTAAATGTCCAGTTACTTGTTCCTTTATCTGATGAATATATGTTGGCTGCTGTTGTTAAGTAAAAACCTGCCCCACAGAAAAGATAATTCTGAGCCTCGACTACACAGTACACACCTTTTTCATAAGAGCCACCGTGCTCGAGCGCGTTACCCATATTCCACTCACTGTCAGGATTATTACTGAACGCCACATAAGATGAAAGATTCCCTTTGACATTTGCAGCATATAGCAAACTATCGGAAGTTAATAACAAGTCATAAATCCATTTTGCTTGAGCTATATTTGCCGTTGTATCCCAGATTTCACCGGAATTGACTGATTTGAATACATCCCCGTTTACATCACCAGTGGCTGCATATATTGCTCCATCTGGAGTAAGGTCTATATCATAAACATTCTGTGCTCCAGACAATGAAGCCATATATTCCCAGTTCCAGATATCCGGGGCGTCGAGGATGAGGTTGCCCGGCTGCCTTGTTCCATTAAGGTTGACAATGCTATCAAAAGAAGTAGCATAACTCCAATCCGTGATTGTCCAGAAGTCAGCACAAAGAAAAGATGCAAATGACATCAAAATTGCTGCAAAAAGTAATTTTTTCACTACACTTTTCATTATATTTGAAATGATACTTCTTTTGAGTTTAAATTGCAAGGAAAAAATAGCATTTCCATCGGTAGTTGGTTGCTTCCTGCCAAACTATCAGGTCTCTAAATGATTTCATAATTGTCTTTTACCGTTGCGAAGCAACTCATACCGTTCTTCGAAGAAGAACCACTTACGCGTTCCAAAGGAACTATACTTTCCTCCTCCAATACTCAAGTGTGTCTTTGAGGGTTTGTTCAAAGGGTATCTCCGGTTTCCAGCCGGTTTTATCTCTAAATCTGGTTGAATCACCTTTAAGTATTAGAACATCGGAAGGTCGCATTCTTGTCGAATCTTTTTTGACCTCAACCTTCGCATCCGTAAGCGATAGAAAAGTATCGAGAATGCTCTGTATAGTCCTTGGAATACCTGAACATATGTTGTAAACAACTCCGGGTTCGCACTTCTCTGCAGAAAGCCAATATGCCTTTACAATGTCTCTCACATCCGTAAAATCCCTTTGCGCTTCAAGATTTCCCACATTCATAACAGGTTTTTTAATGCCTTTTTCTATCTCTGCAATCTGCTTTGCAAAGGTTGAGCAAACAAAAACCTCTCCTCTGCGTGGTCCTGTATGATTGAACGCTCTCGTTCTTATAATCTTAAGCCCGTAACTCTTGAAATATTGAAAACCGAGCAGGTCCTGGGCAACCTTGCTTACACCATAAGGACTAAGCGGCCTTAATGGATTGTTTTCATTTATTGGCACTTCTTCCGGATAAACCAACCCATATTCCTCACTTGAACCGGCAATCTGGATAACTGCATCAAGTTCCAACTGTCTTACAGATTCAAAAATGTTTAACTCTCCCATAATGTTTGTAGAAAGTGTTTCCCCTGGCAAATTCCAGGATGCTGGAACAAAACTCTGCGCAGCAAGATGGAATATGCGCTCCGGCTTGACAGATTTTACAACATCGTTAACACTTGTCATATCCTTTATGTCACACTCAAACAATTCTATCTTGCCATTAAGATGTTCTATGTTTTCTTTCTGGCTTCTCCAACGAGCAATACCGAATACCTCGACATTACCTTTTTGTAAAAGATAGTCGGCGAGATGACTTCCAACAAAACCTGTAATTCCTGTAATAAGGACTCGCATTAAAAACTCCTTTAGTTTAAGATTATAAAATGATTCGCTGTATATTGGGGTCAGGCTGAAAACTGAAATCTAACATAGTTTACTTAGCTTATTGAGTTGACTGAGTTTATTGAGTTCGTTGAGTTTACTGAGTTTGTTGAGTTTACATAGAGGCAGGTTGAGGTTGAGAGAAAAGACAGGTATAGGTTAAGGTAATAGAGTCAACAGTTATTAGTCAATAGTCAATGGGAGCGGAGAGTCGATAACGGCGTGATGACTGATGACGAATGACTGATAACTAATGACCAATACACAATGTCTTACCCACAAATATCAATCTCTTCCACAGCCCATCATTCTGAGGATTATGTTCTTGAGCCGGATAATGTTGGGCTTTCCTTCCATCTGAACTTCCTTAGGCAGAAGAACGAAAGCGTCATTCTGGGTATGCATTCCAGTGAGGATAGAATTCCCAAAGATTTCCTTTGATTTAACGCTTCCCTTGAGGTCAAATCCATAATTGGACTGGGCAACAATATCAGGTCCCATTTCTGCATACTTACCTGAATAGACTTCGTTTTTCCTATAAACAGCTCGCATAACTTTCTTCCCATCATACTCAAGATTACCCAATTTGTCCATTATTTCACTTATCAATCCTTCGCATTCCTCTCCCTCCTTCACAACACCAAAAGGATACTTACCTTTCAGGTTTATGTAAATCCTCCCTGGGTCCATAACAAATGCTTTACTTCCCTTTCCTATGCCCTCAACAGATTCAGGATTCTCTTTTCCAAACTTTAGATAGCCCTGCTCGAACATCCATCTATTGAGATAAACCTCCTTCTCAATTTTTGTAAAACCATGGTCAGACAACAAGATTAATTTCATCGAATCATCAAGTTCTTCCTTAATGTTCTTTATTATCTCTTCATCAACAAAATGATAGTAATCAAGAAAAGCCTGATGGTATTTATGAGAATCATCAAAGAACGCATCCATAAGGAAATGTTGAAGTCTGTCTGTCCCGGTAATAACAGCAATAAATAAATCCCATTTTTCCTTGCGCCAGAAATAATCAATTGCTTTTTTTCTTATCTTCAAGGTTTCAAAAAGGTCTTTAATTAGAAAATTCTTGTCTTCTCTCCCTTTGAGCGTGTCAACATCTATTCTATATCCTATTGACTTGAGAAAAGGCAGAATCCTTTCCGGATAAGTCGCTTTCTCAAGATACAGAGCAACAAAGCCAGAGATAAGCACTCCATTCATCGGTTTTGCCGGATATGTACCTGGGAGATTAATCACAACGCTTCGCTTTTTTTCTCTTGCAAGGTCATCCCATATAGGTGTGCATTTTAAGTCAGAGAAATTCGGAAATCTCATTTTGTAGGAAAGGGGAACTATGTCAGTAAACCCGAAAATACTATGTTCACCCGGATTTTTGCCTGTCATAAATGTACTCCAGGCAACGGAAGATATTTCGGGAATAGTTGTATCCATTTGATAGAAATGATTCTCTTTGGTTAGTGACTTCAGATTCGGCATAACACCGTCTTCCGTAAGTTGTTTCACGATAGAATATGGCGAGCCGTCTAACCCCAGGACTGCAACCCTCCTCCCCCTCTTTCTAAGCATCGATACACCCATTAGATTCTTCCCTGGTCAAAAACTTTTGCTTACTCAGAATGACATCCTTTCCCTACTTTCTGTTTGCTGCCTTCTTAGCCACAGATTTTCGTAATTTCAAATTTCATAATTTCGTATTTCTCGTTCCTGCTATTTGCTATTTGCTGGATCTAAAGGTATCCCAGTTGTTCAAGTCTCTTCTTTATTTCTTTCTCTTCATCCTTCGTCACAATCTCTTCTGTTTCAGTTGCTAATGGAACAAATCCTTTTTCCTCGAGCCATTTTATTACTTGATTGATGGACTCATGAGCCGAGTATTTGTCTGAATTCACAACAATTTCAGGATTCGGGGGCTCTTCGTAAGGGTCAGAGACTCCTGTAAAATTCTCAATCTCACCATTCATTGCTTTCTTGTATAAACCCTTTACATCCCTTTTCATAAGAACTTTAAGTGGACATTTAACAAATACTTCAATAAAATTTGTGGTTTCTTTCCTCGCTTTTTCACGTTTTTCAATATACGGTGATATAAATGAGACCAGAGTTGCGACACCATTTCTCGAAAGAAGTTTTGCTACGAAGGTCACTCTCTCTATATTCTTATCCCTATCTTCTTTTGTAAAACCTAAATCCTTGGTTAAACTTTTTCGGACTATATCCCCATCCAATCTTTCCATTTTCATCCCTCTATGAACAAGAATTTTTGCCACACCATCAGCAATTGTTGATTTCCCAGAACCGGAAAGACCGGTAAACCATAAAGTGAATCCTTTATTTCCCATAGTTTCTCCTATTCTACAAATGGATTATCAAATGAAGTTAATATTTCTGCTATCTCTTTTCTCATAATTTCACCAGGAGGGAATTGTTTCTTAGAAATCATCTCTCTGATAACGGTCCCACTTGGTTTTACCCTGTCCTCGTCAGAATGGCCACAGGTTTTTGTTGTTGCAATAGAACCACATTTCTTACAGTAGAAAGAATGTTCGAATTTCAATGGCTCAATCCCAAGGTCAGGAAATCTGTCGAACATCTTTTGAGCATCGAATGTCCCATAGAAATTTCCGACACCTGCGTGGTCTCTACCCACAACAAAATGAGTACAGCCATAATTTTTTCGCATAATCGCATGATGTATTGCCTCCCGGGGTCCTGCATAATGCATCCTCGTCGGTAGTATACTCATTACAACACGGTCCTTTGGATAGAATGCACTCATCATCTTTTTATAACTCTCAAGTATAACCTCATCTTTGAAATCCCCTTTCTTCTTTCTACCCATCAAAGGGTTAATGAAGAGCCCATCCACAATTTCCAGTGCACATCTCTGAATATACTCGTGCGCTCTGTGAATTGGATTCCTCGTCTGAAATGCCACAACAGTATTCCAGCCCTTCTCCCTGAATAGCACCCTTGTTTCTCTTGGGTCAAGATTAAATTCCGGAAAAGGCTCCCTTGAATCATCTAACAGGTCAACTTTGCCACCCAGGAAGTATTCTTTCTTATTCAGCATTTCGCAGACACCGGGATGAGATTCATCCAAAGTTCCATAAACACTCTCAGCAATTTTCTCCTTATTGAATGTGAACTTATCCTCAACAGACATAATTGCAATATCTTGTCCGGCTTCGTCAATTAACAAAATATTTCCCCCGGTTTTTATCTTGTTTGCAATCTCCTTATCAACATCAAATAGAATGGGAATGCTCCAGATAATACCCGAAGGAAGATGCATTTCATCCACAACCGATTCAAGTTCCAATTTGCCAAAAAAACCCTCTATCGGACTAAAAACTCCCCTGGCAATGTTCCTTGTATCTTTCACAGTTTCAGAATCTATGGTAATTTTCAAGTAATCCTTTGCATTCTCAACCGCTTCTTTTTTCTTCTCTCCTTTTAATACACTTTTCACGAGTTTATTTCCATGGGGTTTTGAAAGCATATGAACTCCTTTCCTTAGAACACTTTGTTGTAAATAAACGCCTTCGGCTGTAAACAAACCCCATATGACCACTGCTATATCATGTAAGAATGTATCTTACGTGGCATACGGAGCAGGCGCTAACGCTGTAATATAACGTAACTAAGTAATTTAGTACTTGAGTAATTTGACATAATTACAGTCAACAAATAACCATTAATTACTATGAATAACTATTGAATTTACCATAAATTAAAATCATATTTCTCGTTTATATCGTTTGCAACGTTAGCAACAAATAATACAAATACGCAATTGATTCAACCATAATATTCATATTACATCTTAAATTCCCTATTTACGTTTTTTTGAATAGCCTTCGGCTTCTTTGGACGGCAATAAAACAACTATCCTACGATAAAATAAAGACTTATGGCCACCACCCAACCTTACCACTAAATCTTCGAAACATATTCAGGAGGGATTAAGACCTCAACTGCCCTCCCGAGAATCTCCACATTTACGATAAATCTGAACTTCGTATTATCAATCTCAACCAATTCACCGATAGCACCCTCTAATAATCCTTTTGTAATTCTTACCCTCTCTCCTCGTTTTATCCCTGTAATAACCGTGATTTCGCTATTCATCTTTTCTACCATCATCTTGAGAGAATTAATAACTTCACCTGGAACAGGACAGAATTTATTAGCATTTTTAACGATTGAGGAAACACCGCTGGTCTCAAGCACCTTACTATCTTCGGAATTGCCCAGTGAAATATTTGCAAATAAGTAACTTCTGAAAAGAGGAATCTCCGCAAATCGGAAAGCACCAGCTATCTTAGTCTTTCCTTTTCTTGTGGGAAGAAATGTATCAACGTCTTTTTTTTTTAAAATCTCATTAACTCTTCTCTCAAAATGGGATTTTGTATAAACGGCATACCATTTTCTGTCTTCATCTTCACTTAATTTCATAGCACATTTTATACCATAAATAGCCATAATTGTCAATGTTTAATACTAACGGCAAACAGTACACTAAGTTATGTTAGAAATCGGGAATCTTGCGACTAGCTATTTGATTAACGAAATTTTCGTAATGTAGGACTTACCCTCAATATCAATTCTTATGAAATACAACCCCTGTGGCAAGCTCTTGTTGTGCCAGGACAGAGAATGAGTATCTCTGGAGAGTTTCTTATCAGCGATCGTTTCGAGTCTTCTACCCGCAATATCGAATAGATTTACTTTAACATATGCATCAGCCGAAAGATTGAAGCTTATTTTTGTTCCCCATCGTGATATTGTCGGATTAACACTAACTGCCTCGGTCAATCTCGATGATAGACTTTTTTCACACACACCGGATGGTCCGAAACTCCCTGTCAAAACCATCGGATTGCAACAGGGATTCCCCCATCTATCTGTAATAGTAAGCGTATCAGGATATATTGTGTCTCCCACATCAACCGTTGGACAACCAAAAAGCCCCGGCCACGAAATTTTCAATGTTTCCGGTGATACCCATTCCGCACAGGTGTAATAATGACCGTCCAGCCAGGTGTGCACTGAACTCAATATTAAGACGCTATCAATGTTATCAGAACTAATTATCGGCATATTTGTTGAATCATCAAAAATGAGGATAACATAATCATCATCATCTATCCCTGGTAATACATTCGAACCATCGGAAGCATACGCACAATCAAGAATGGGTGGAAACGAATCAATCGTGTAGTCAATCTGAATTTCATCAAGTTCGGAGGAATAGTCAATGGAATCTGTTGAGAGTTTTACTCTATATTGGATATACCTGTCTCCATCATTTACACTAAAAAGCTGTGAAATGTCCTCCCCGTTTACAGCATTCGGACATTGAGTCCAGGAAACTGCATTGGACATCAAACTGTCAGTGTCGGTTCGAACCTTAACGCCGAGTTGCTGACCATTGAGATTAAAAACCCAGCTTAAGAATCCAAACTCACTGCTTCCATTTCCTGTTCCTACATCGTAAATCGAGGAGCTAAGGAAACCAGAATCCACATAAGCAGCTTTAAAGATTTCTGCCTCGTTCTGTGTTCCAAGAAGAAGAGTTCCTGTATCTGTTATATGCAAAGAACTTGGTTTATTTGTAAGTACACCACCAATGGCACTGCTTTGATTCCATGTCAAACCCATATCACTAGAACAAAATATCTTCACCGCAAAACCTCTTTTATTCTTTTCATACAACTTACAGGCAGCATAGATAGTTCCATCAATATCAACCTTAATTTCATAAACCGACCATGCACCAGCAAGAGTCCCACATGTATTCCAGGAATCTCCCTTATCAGTTGACCGAAAGACCTTTCCATAAACATCCCCTGTACCAACATAGATAACCCCATAATTTCCCAATGTATCACACCCAATGTCCATTGCAAATGGTATACAGGAAGTGTCCGGAAGATTACCACAGAGTTCCCAATTACCTGTTGGTGAAAGGAAGCGAAAAATCCTTGCGCCATAATTTGTGTAATAGCTTGCAGCAAAGAAATCGTAGTCTATCATCTGAGTTTCAGTTACAATTAGTTGATATATAGCCGCTGGAAAAACACCCCCGATATTCGGCTGTCTGCTAAATGGTATCCATCCTGTTCCCTGATACTCAGAATACCAAACCTTTCCATTGTTATTGGAAGAGAATACTGTTGAAGCATAAAGATATTGGTCATCAGTTTCCAGCATTGAACTCACATAATTTCCCGATAGACCACCCATAAATGTCCATCCACTATCCCCATAGCTTTTTGACATATAAACCTTAGAAGGCTCTGTGCCCACGAAAATCTCTTCACAAAAAGAAGGAAGAAAAATAGAAGTAACCTTTTTACAAGAAGTGCTGTCTACTAAACTATACTGCCAAGTATTTCCAAAATTTGTGGATATGCATAATCTGGCTGAGCCCGATGTATTCGACCCAACTCCTGCATAATAGCGGTTTAAACTATCAGAATGTATGCTGTACACACCAACTTCATTCTGAACCTTTCCAATGGATTTAAAATGACCAAAATCAGGAGCAAAAAGGGTGAGTGAACCAGGTTTTCGCCATCCATTCACACCATAATCGTTATAATAACCCGCTGCATTTTGCCACTGCATAAATCCATCTCCCCCACTCCAATCCGTTTGAATCCAGGAATCTGCAAAAGCAAATGCTGGGAAAAGGACAATTATGAAAAAAATATATGAGATTGCCACGCCCTGAAAAATACGCTTCAGGGCTCGCAATGACGAAATTCTATGAGTATTCATCAAAGTAATTATACCTTGGAATAGAATATGCAAATTGCGTGTATATGCGTGATCTGCCGTTGCAATTTTTCACTGCAACAACTCTGCTCCACATTTTTCACAATACCAGCTATCTTTACTGTTTAAGAAACCACATTTCGGACATTTCAAACCCTCTTGATCCCCCTTTTCCTCATTATCTTCTTCATTGATTTCCGCTCCGTTTTCATCATAACCCTCAAGCTTGCTTGTCTCTTCCTTTACAGCCTCTCCTTCACTAATGATATTGGGTTCAGGTGTTTCTGAGGATGACTCTTCACCCTCAGGCGGAGCTGATTCTTTCAGCAAATCATCGAGCGAATCTTCGAGGCTGTCCTCAAGTGTTTTCTCACCCTCTTCTTTTTTCTCTTCCTCTTTTTCCTTTTCCTCTACCTCTTCCTTTCCTTCCTCACCCTCTCCTTCATCAGTAAATGCATTCTCAAATTCCTTTTCCTGAATACCCACACCTAAGTCTTCCTCTGGTATCTTTTCATCCGGTGTCTCTTCCGTTGGTATTTCTTCATTTGAAACTTCCGTTTCCTCTTCTTCCACTCCTTCTTCAACCTTCAGTTCTTTCTCACCTATTTCAGGCTCTTTCTCCTCTTCCTCTTCTTCTAACTGTTCTTCAGTTTCTGCTTGTATCTCTTCTTTGACCTCTTCCATCGGTTTCTCGTCAAAATGTTCTTCCTCTATTCCTTCTATCTCCTCTTCACCTGTTGGCTGGACAACCTCTTCTTCCATTTCCTCACCCTTTTCCTGAACCAAATCTTTCATAGAATCAATTTCTGATTCAACACCTCCCAACCTGTCGTCGATTTCCTTTAGCTTCGCTTCCTCTCCCTCTATTGTTTTCTCATAATCGCCCTCAGTGAACTCACCAAGTTCAAACCTCAGCCTAAGTTCCTCGATGTTGTCGGCACAAGCTTCTCTTTGAAATTTCAAGTCTTCCTCGCCCTCCCGTAATTCAGTAATCTTCGCGCGAGCATAATCCACATTTTCCTTTACCTTTGAGTCCAGTTCATTGAGTCGATTTTCATAATCTATTCTCACCTTATTATAAATATTTTCTTTTGTAGTAGCCTTCTTTCCCTCAAGTTTCTTGAGTTTCCCTAACAAATCGTCACGTTTTTTAATTAGTTCACTAAATTCAGCACCGTTATTCTCATCCATCGTTCCCTCCAGTTAAATAAGATTATATACAAGGTAAGTGAGTACATAGTCTAAATCTCCTCCGGTTTTCGAACTGATTTCTGCGTCATAGAGGAGTTTCAATCTTTTTCTTAATTCAATGTCGGTAAAATTCTTCAGATAATTTATCTCTTTCCTAAAATTAAAGTGCATTATACCCAACTTCTTTGCAGTATCCCAATTCAATAAACCTTTTCTTTTGTAGTACATCATACCGGAAAGTCTTATAAAAAAACCTCTCAGTACACCAAGAATTTTAGCTGGCACCTCACCCCACTCCAGGAGATATTGAAGAATTGAAAGAGAGTCCTTTAGTTTTCTCGTTCCCACAGCATCTTGAAGGTCAAACACCGTTTTGACCTTATTTGATGTTAGAACAGCAAGAACATCTTCCTTAGCCAATTTCCTCTTCGCACCGACATAAGTAATCATTTTTTCAATCTCAGAGGAAAGTGACATTTGATTATTGCCAGCATATTCCAGAATTGCCAAAATTGCATCCGGTTCTATTGTATACCCCATCTGTCTTATATAATCCAATATCCATCTCGACAACATATCAGATCTAAGATTTTTGAAAACCAAACTGCAGCAGAGTTTTTTGATTTCTTCAAAGAAGGCTACTTTGATATTCCTATCTGAAATTGCTGTCATCACAAACAGAGATGTGTCAATGTGAGAAGAAAGGAAACCAAGCAGATTTCCTTGAGCAGATTTCCCAAGTTTATGCACATTCTTCAGGATAACAAGTCGCCTAATCGATGCCATAGGTGGTGTAAGCAAAGCCCTTTCCACCTCATCGTAGCTAAACCCATTTTCCAAAACATCGAAATTCTCCTGATCAAAAGACCCAAAACCGGGATTTAGCACATCTTTTTTTATGGTTTCAATCACTTCCTTTATACTATATTCATTTTCTCCAAAAAGAAGATAAGCATTACGAAATTTACCTTCTTTGAATTCTTTAAGGACTGAACCTATTTTTATATTCATCTTCAATTGATTGATTTAAACTCTTAACAAGTCAATATATACATTTAACATATAATCGAATGAAAAGTCAAGAAAAAAATTTTTCCCTTGACTTTTCTTTATCCATAAAGTATTGTATTTATTATGTTAGACTTGAAATTCGTGCGAGAAAACATAGAAAAAGTAAAACAGGCAGCAAAGAATAAGAATGAAAAAGTAGATGTTAATCTATTCGTTTCACTGGACAAGAAACACAGAGTTCTTAAGAAGGAATTAGATGATCTGAGGTCTATCAGAAACAAAGTTTCCAAGGAAATTGCTGAATCCAGGCAAAGTGGAAAGGATGAACCCGAAAAGATAAAAAGTATGAGAAAGGTTTCGCAAAAAATCAAACGACTGGAGACCGAAGAAAAAGAGGTGCATAAATCGCTCAATGAACTCCTAACATGGATTCCGAATATCCCTCACAGCTCGGTACCTGTTGGAAAAGATTCCACTTTCAATAAAATCGTGATGGAAACACCAATAAAGAAACTACCTTTCAATCCTTTACCTCACTGGCAATTGGCGAAGATAAACAACCTCCTGGATTTCCAGAGAGCCGCAAAATTAAGTGCAAGTAATTTTCCCTGCTATACAGGAGTCGGTGCGCGCCTTGAAAGGGCACTCATCAATTTTATGCTCGATACCCACACAGATTGTGGATACAAAGAAATTTTTCCTCCGTTTCTTGTCAATAGAAAGGCAATGTTTGGAACAGGGCAACTGCCCAAGTTAGAAGATGATATGTACATTGTGGAAAAAGATGATATGTTTCTCAATCCAACGGCTGAAGTTCCCATCACAAACCTTCATATGGATGAAACAATCTTGAAGACAGATCTCCCCCTCAAGTATGTCGCTTATAGTGCATGTTTCAGGAGAGAAGCGGGCTCCTACGGCAAGGAAACCAAAGGCTTGAAAAGAGTTCATCAATTCAACAAAATTGAACTCGTAAAATTCGTTGATCCTGATAATTCATATGAAGAGCTTGAAACCTTAACAAGAGATGCTGAGAAAATTCTAAAACTACTTAAGCTCCCCTACCGAATAGTTCTACTTTCCACGGGAGACCTCTCCTTTGCGTCAGCGAAAACTTATGACCTTGAGGTCTGGGCACCAGGGTCTACCGAATTCCTTGAAGTCTCGTCAGCGAGCAATTTCGAAGCCTTTCAGTCCAGACGCGCCAATATTCGTCTAAAGGAAGAAGGAAAACTGACTTACCCCCATACTTTGAACTCTTCCGGACTGGCAACACCAAGAACATTTATCGCTATCCTTGAGAATTATCAAGAAGAAGATGGCAGTGTCAAAATTCCGGAAGTTTTAATTCCTTATATGGGAGGAATAGAGAAGATCGGAAACAAATAGTATAGGGATAATCATAACCACGCAATATAATAGACTAAGAGAGAAAAAGAGAATGGAGACATTGCTTTCCATTGTACTCATTGCCATTGTATTCACCTTTGGTTGTGCAAAGCGAGCAATGTATAAGACCAATAGATTTGGGGTTCCCATTGTAAGAGTTCAAATTGCGGAAGACATAAGTTCTGCAAATGTATTCTCAACAACATCGATTGAAGTAAAAAGCCCATTCTACAAATTCGAAACAAAACCATCTGATACCATAAACATTACAAGAGTCAGTAACTATGGTTTTCCATTATCATTGGAAACTCGGAATGAGTCTCCAATCTATGTAAACGGAATCGGATATATGGGAAAACTTGTAATATATGAAAACAGAGATATTTCCATCATCAATCAAATAGATATGGAAACATACATAAGAGGTGTTGTGCCCCACGAGATGGGAACACGAGCACCCGAAGAACTCGAAGCAGTCAAAGCTCAAGCCGTTGCGGCAAGGACATATGCTCTTAAACACTTGAATCTTAAAGAGAAAAACCGATTTGATGTTGTTTCGACTGTCTATGATCAGGTTTACAAAGGAACGGAGTATATGTATCCAATTGCAGACAGTGCGGTAAATGAGACATTCGGGGAAATAATTACATACGGAGATGAACCTATCGAAGCAAAATACTCATCGACTTGTGGTGGAAGAACATCGGACTTCAGGGATAATTGGGGAAAGAAACGTCTGCCATATCTCATTAGCGTCGAAGACAAGCCCAAACCTGGCAAAGGAGAAAATGCCTTCTGCAGCATTTCTCCCCTTTACACCTGGTCAAAACACTTTTCAAAGAAAGGCTTTTACAATTTGCTTAAGAAAAACATATTTGCTGGTGATACTTCCCTTGTTACTGCGGATTCAACCAGGATTCTAATGTTGTCCATTGAAAGAAATCCAATCTCACAAAGAGTAAAAACCTTAATAGTCAATACCAATTGTCGCACATTTAGATTCAGTGGCTTTGACATAAGAACGATTCTAAAGATTAATGACAAAATCCTTCCAAGCAACTACTTCTTCATTGAAGAGCAAAATGATAGTGTTTTCATAACAGGAAAGGGAATGGGACATGGATGTGGGATGTGTCAATGGGGTGCAATTGGAATGGCAAGAGAGGGCTTTGATTACAAACAAATATTGAAACATTACTATACTGGTGTTAACATCAGAAAGATGTATTGATTAACATAACAAAAAAAATGCTTAACAACAGTAAGAGCAAATTTACAGTTTTCTTTCCTATTCTTCTTCTCTCATTTATTTTTTTAGTCGTTCAGTGTAGTCCAAAAAGAATGGCTATGGAAAAAGAAGAAGAAGAATTGTTCATTCAAAAAATCAGTTTTATAGGTGCAAAATCCTTAAAACCAAAACAATTGAAAAAGGCAATGAGGATAATAGGAGAAGGTGACATCTATGATGAATACAAAGTAAAAGTTGGACTTGATAATGTGCTATCATATTACAAAATGAAAGGATTTTTTGATACAAAAATTCTCGCCAGGAAGGGTGAATTTTTCCCTGAAAAAAACGCCATAGATCTCTATTTCACAATAAACGAAGGCAAAAGAGCAATTATTAAATCAATTACTTTTATTGGAAACAAAACCATAACGAATAAGAAACTACTGAAAACAATCATTGTAAAAACAAGAGAACCATACGACTATCTTAAGGTTTTTACCTCGAGATATAATCTTACCGCAATGTATGCACAAAAAGGATACATATATGCCGAAGTAACAACCTCATCTGAAGGCAGTTTTCTTATTGACAACAATCTTACTTTTACTATTGAGGAAGGGAAGAAGGTTTTTGTCAAAGACATAAAAATTGTGGGGAACAAATCAGTACGGAGTAAAATAATAGAAAGAGAAATACTGTTAAAACCTGGAGATGTTTACTCTCCCGGGAAAGTTTACTCATCGCAACAAAAGATATATGCCACAGGTCTCTTTGACGATGTGAAGTCAGAAATTGAAGGTATTAAGGAAAAAAAAGAACAAGTTACAGTGGTTTTTAAGGTTATAGAAGGCAAAACAAAATGGGTAGTTCTTGCTCCAGCATTTCAGACACCGGATAGAATAACAATGAATGCTGGCTGGGGAAATGATAATCTTCTCAATAATAACCAATCAATCAATATCAATTACACCTATACATTCAACTTTAGACGGGAAGAATGGGGAAACCTCAACATTAATTATACGGAACCATACTTGTTCAGTACACCTCTAAGATTCAGTTTGTATCTTTACAATGAAAGAGAAGTTACGACAAGGACTCAGGATGCCAAAGCTTCTCAGTATTTTGGAAATATATATGGAATAAACAGTAGAGTTGGATATTCTGTTAATCTATCCACCGATATCACAGTTGAGTTAAAATTCAAGAAGGCGTTCATAAATATAATGGGTGATTACAAACCCGAAAAGAATATACTAACAAACTCGGTCCTTTTCGCTTACTCCAGAGATAGAAGAGATAATATTTTCAACCCCCACCAGGGACTGCTTTCCTTGACTTCAACCGAGTTCGCAGGTAATCTTCTTAAAGGAGATAATCATTTCATAAGATATATAGAGGATTTTAGTATATACAGGAGAGTAACCAAACGTTCGGTGCTGGCATCCAATTTGAGAATAGGATACACCGTTCCGTTAAGGTCGAACACTGGAACTTCAATCTCAGTAGATGAAAGATTTGAACTGGGTGGAGCCAGTTCATTGAGAGGATATAGCGAAAGTTCCATAGGCACTCTTGACATAAGAGGCAAATATAGCGGCATTTACCTTATAAATGGTGGTGAGGAATTCAGGTTTCCCATCTATAAACTTCTCAGCGGAGCAGTTTTTGCAGACTGGGGTGGATTGTGGCTGAACAGAGAGGATATGAACCTGAAAAGCACCAAGCTCGGGATTGGATTTGGTATACGGTACAATACAGTCATTGGTCCTGTACGAATTGATTATGGATACAGGTTGACCGATAGAACAAAAAACTACAAAGGGAATGTTTATTTTGCAATAGGTAATGCCTACTAAGATGAGAAAAAGAAGAGTACTCTGGCCAATTTTTTCGATCTTGATTCTTCTGTCTTTAATCCTCACCATATTCTCTTTTCTTGCCACAAAAAGTGACATAGTGAAAAGAAAAGTCGAAGAGGTGTTCACGAACGTTGTTGAATCCAACCTCAATGTTCAAGTGGAAATCAAGCAAACGGAAGGGAACATACTTACAGGATATGCTTTCAACAACATAACATTGCATAGCAAAGATGGTATCCAGCTCGGAAGCGCTGAGACTGTCTCAATCGAATTTAACCTCTTTTCAATGTTGAAACGAGTAAAAACCTTCAAAAGAATCTTAATATACGAACCTTGCTTCGACTTCAGTAATATACCTTCTGAACTGCTAAAAAAGAAAACAGCGGAAAAGGATACAAACAGAAAAGAAAACAAAACACAAAATACAATTTCACTTCAAAATATATCTATTGTAAAAGGAAAAATAAAACTCAAATCAAGAAATAAAATATACAGCATACAAAACATAAATATGGAAGGGAAAATCCTCTTTTTGCCCAACAAAAAAGTAGTATATGTGAACAAATGCAATGCAAGCATAAGATATATAACAGACATAAAATCCTTTACCAGCACATTGATTTTCAAGGATGGATTTATTAGTTTTCTTAATTGTTCCCTTAAAACATCGAACTCATCTGTGTCACTTTCAGGCAATCTTTTCGATGATGCAAAACCTCTCACAGTAAACATAAAGAAATTTTCTTTGAGTGAATTTTCAAAAGCTTTTCTTTCTTCAAAAGAAACTTTTGGCGGTAACCTTACAGGTAAATTAGAACTCAAAGGAAAAACCGATAATATGAAAACACAAACCAATTTATCGATAAGTGACCTTATCTACAATGGTGACACCGTTGGAACCGTTATCTTTGATGCAGCCTTAAAGAAAAGAAATCTGCTTATTAATGCACTTAGCGTGCAATCTTCTCATGGAAAGTTAGATTTAACTGGGGTTTATAATACCAAAAGCAAGGATTTTATGTTCAACTCTAATGTCGACAATTTCGTTATGGATGAAATCCTTGCAAGATTCAATAAAAATATTAAGGCAAGAGTATCGGGTAAAATTTCTGTAAAAGCCGAAAACGTTCAAAACCCTTACAAAAAGAAAATCATAATTCAGGCTCATCTTATAAACAGTCATATAAAGAATCTTATTGTAGACTCCTTAAATGCCAATGTAACAGTTGAACATGGTTTGATAATCGCAGACAAACTCGATTTATACAAGAATGCAGAATGGTTAAAACTTCATGGCGAGTGGGGAGACAACAAAAATCTAACAATAAGTGCCAATCATTTTTCTGCTCCACCAGTTCTTGAACTCTTTGGTATTGCTAACATAAACGGATTTTTAACTATGGAAGGTTACTACAAGGAAACAGAAGGGAAGAGAGAAATAAAGGGAAATATTGTGTACTCTAACCCCAGCTATAATAACATAAGAGCCCAAAACATACGCGCTTCAATTAACTATGTAATTCCACAAGGTCATTCCGACATCGAAATAAGGCATATCGACATACTTAATACCCATCTGGACAATCTGAAGCTTTCCATAAACTCGGATTCAATGGTGAAAACCCTTTCCCTTTCTTCGAAATCAAAAGAAATAAACTTTAATGCTACCGTTAATCTGAAAAAGGAAAACAGCAAACTTTTCATCTTAGTTGATACACTTGATTTTAAGTACAAAAAGGCAGAGGTTAAGAATAGAAAAATCTTAAGACTTGAACTTACGAAAGATGAACTGAAACTAACCGATGGCGAATTATTTCTCGCCAACATTCCAATAGTAACTTCTTTTGATGTAAACAAGAAATGGGACTATAAAATTCTAATATCTGCAGATAGTTTGGATCTCCGAACCATTTCAGACCTTTTGAAGATCGAAAAGGATGTTGGTGGAACACTTGATTTCAAACTGTCTGGAGAAGGCACTCTTCGCAATCTCGCACTAAGTCTAAAACTGAATATTGAAAATTTCTTCCTCGAAGAAATGTATGCAGACAGAATAACTGGAAACCTTAGTTACTTGAATGAGGAAATAAGTATAACTTCTTTGAAAATTCTAAAAGGTGATGAAACTTCGGAAGCAACAGGCACAATCCCCCTGGATGTTTTCAGGAAAGAAAAAAACAAGAACAGGAAGATTGATTTCGTTATTATCGCAAAAGACTTAGGGGATTGGGTTTTTTACCCTTTTGACAAATTCTGTCATTATGAAGGAGGGAAGGTTTATGGCACAATCAGAGGAAATGGAACTCTCGGAGGCATTGATTTGAAAGGAGATTTAAGATTGTATTCTGCGAATTTCTACATACCTTTTCTCGGAATTAGGATGAAAGATACAGAAGCATATTTCGAGCTCTCAGAGCATGGAATACAGATAAAGAAAGTCCACTCAACCGTTGAAGATGGCTATTTGAATCTAAATGGAAACATGAATTTTCACGGCATTAAGCCTGAAACCATTGACCTTAAGATTTCAGGAAAACACATACCCCTTAAAGGTTTTAAAGATATTTACCTGACTGTGAATCCAGAGATGAAACTGCAAGGACCCTTCACAAACCTTCTCCTCACGGGAAAAGTCAAAATAGAAAAAGGAGATATTACAATTCCATTTAGAGGTAGAAGAGAAAAAGGTATGAGAAAAGGAAATTTCTCATATGATGTAGAGGTTTCAGCAGAAGAGGGAGACATCTGGCTTAAGAACGAAGATGCAGATGTGGAACTGAGTGGCAAGATATATGCAAAAGGAACAGGTAATGCACCTCAACTCTCTGGTGCATTCGAAACAAAAAGAGGTTTCATCTACTATCTTGACCATACATTTTCAATAGACAGAGGAGCTTTTGAATTCACCAACTCACCTGAGTTGAATCCAGAAATTGATCTTCTCGCACAGACAAAAGTACACTACACATACTCACAGGATAACGATTCCAAACAACAAGATACAACAACAATAGTGTATTTGAATGTTGCCGGAACAATGCAGAAACCGAGTTTTAGTTTAACCTCCCAAAATTCCTCTCTTAGTGAAGAAAACATTATTCTGCTTTTAAGTTTGAATGTAACATCATTAGAAGGCATTACCTCTCTTGCAAATATGAGTAACCTTTCAGACAGAGCAGCCAGTTACTGGATAAGACAAACTCTGCTTCACGAATTGCAGTCTAGTCTTGGCATTGATGCTATCGATCTTGAAACAAAATTGCTCGGACCTCAAAAGACTGCGAAATTAACGGTTGGAAAATATATTTCAAAGGATCTATACCTGGGTGTCACACACGATATTTTTGCTACCTCCAAGGATGAGTTTGAGATCGAATACAAAATATTGAAAAGAAGTTATATTATTGGGAAGAGAAATGAAGAAGGAAATTACAATTTAGGCATAAAATTTAAGTTTAAGTATTGACTTTTTTATGAAAGTACTTTATATTAAGGTCATGAAAAACTGACTGGATTTCTGCTTCGATAAGGAGGTATTATGGCGATATTGCCAGATAATATAAGGTCTCAAGTAAAAAAACAGTTTGAGGAAAATCTTAAGAAACCGGTAAGAATTGTCTATTTCACTCAAGAATTAGAATGTCAATTCTGTAAAGATACCCACAATCTTCTCTCTGAGATTTCTTCCCTCTCCGATAAAATAACTCTGGATGTAAAAGACTTTGTAGCGGACAAAGAGCAAGTAACGAAGTACAATATTGACAAAATCCCGGCAACCGTAATTATGGATGATGTAGATTATGGAATCCGCCTATACGGTATACCTGGTGGGTATGAATTTACTTCCCTCATTGGTGATATTTTGATGATTTCCGGAGGCGAAAAAAAGCTTTCACCAAAAAGTCTTAAAAGAATCGCAACCCTTAAGAAACCTATACACATCAAAGTTTTCGTAACAAACACCTGACCATACTGTCCCACTGCTGTGCAGTTTGCACATAAGCTGGCATTTATAAGCGACAAAATAACCGCAGAAGCAATAGATGCAACAGAGTTTATGATACTGTCACAAAAATACAGTGTTTATGGTGTTCCGAAAGTTATTATTAACGAAAATATTTCATTTGAAGGTGCTCTTCCTGAAGAGGCTTTTGTCGACCAGGTAATGTCTGCTGACAAATTAGAAAAAGTAAATTAGCAGGGAAGAAAATGCAATTCTCGGCACAAATACAACTTTTGAGAAAATCAGTCATAATTCAGTCTTGAAGATGTGACCTCTCTTGCTTAGAAAATAGTCGGAGATAATTTTTTTGTGGTCGAAAGAAATATTCCCTGGTAAATCATCTTCAGTAAATAAAGTCAATTCTTTCGCATCGTCTTTTGCTTTGGCTATTCCTCCTCCTTTTGCGGTGAAAACCACTGAAACAGTATGCCCACGGGGATCTCTCGATGGGTCAGAATATACGTGAAACTGCTCTAAATTCCGAAGAGACAGATTGGTCTCTTCATCCATTTCCCTTCTTACGGCTTCCTCAACAGTTTCTCCTTCCTCCACAAAACCGCCTGGAATCGCCCAACCAAAAGGAGGATTTTTTCTCTTTATTAAAACAATCTTCCCATTAATCTCTATGATGCAATCAACCGTCAATCTTATCATCTCAAAAACTAACCTTGAGAGCTGAGTAAACTGTGTTATCTGTCTTTTTCCTTTCTATAGGATTGTCCACAGGTTTTGTTTCCTTGTTAACATATGCAATCTCAATCTTAAAGGGAAGCAATATACCGGCTCCAACTGTAATACTTCTACTGCTCTTTTCATCACTCTCTATGTCTCTGTCAGGGTCTTCTTTCTTAATAATATAACCTGCTCTAATACTTAGACTGTTCAGCCCGAACTCTCCTCCAATGCGCACACTCCACTGATTAGAATTCGCGACTCCCGCATTACCTAAATTGTCAGCCGAGGACTGATTTCTAATGTTACCCTGGATTCCCGGTGTCAAAAAGGGTAAAGCATAACTTACACCAAAACCTAAATCGGTAACCGACAGAGAATTATCGGAAATAGTCAAAAGAGTATCATTGAATGTGGTATGTATTTTTCTGTATCCAATATCTGCGCCCACTTTTAATGGAAGCAGAATGGAAGAAAAAAGAACTTTTGTGTCAAAAAGGAAATCCATACTGTTCATATCTCCGGATTCAATTGTTATGTTCCCAAAGGTAGTCTTGCCGTCGAGTCCGGATGATGTTGCTCCAAACTTAACCCCAAATTTCATTAGTCCCGGAATTCGCGAAATACCTTGAACACCCATGGAAAAAGCATTCCCATCGAATGACTGCCTGTACCAGGATGCTTCTAAGCTGGCATCTGGAAATGCTATTCCACCATTGACACCAATATCGAGCATTGGAGATAGGTGCATTGCACCAGCTATTTGAGCACCTTTCAGTGAAGCATTTATTACACTACTATCTTGATTGTTTGTATAGGAAATTTTTCCAAAACCTCCGGATGCTCCAGCGCTGTATACTCCAAAATCCTTTGAGAACAAAATATTTCCCAAAGGCATTGACACCATATCCTCCCTGTTCCAGCTTTCATACTTCGAGCTGCTGGATGAATATGCTCCTATTGCCCCGAATGCGAACCCATTCTCAGCCCTGTGATTGAATTGTACTCCAGTTGGAATCCCGGAAAGCGATGAGAAAGTATTACTCCCTATCCCAATATCTACAGGTGCAGAAAGATCCAAATAAGGCAGATTGATCCCCCAATAATTCGTCTCCGGCTCTCTAGTTCCACTGGAATCTGAATTCCCTACTGTACCGTGTATAACATAGGTTTCAATGCTCGAACCCATCTCATCGCTATAAAATCCCGCAACATTCTGTCCGTAGTCAAAAAGATTAATTCTATTTGATTCATCTTCAACAACAAGATCAAGAGAGCCCATTCCAATGATACGAAGAGATGTCGCTCCAACAGAGGGGACCATTAAAAAAAGCACAAAACTTGCGATTAAACATTTTCTCATTTTCACTCCTGGTATAATATTTATTATACCTGATTACTCAGATTTTAGAATACGATTATACAGATTTTAGAACAGATGCCTTCAAACAGGATGTCTTTTCTCCAGCGCATATACAACAATAAAAATATCATACCAGATTAAATTGCTTTTTGCAATAAAAATATTGGAACAACTGTCTATAACCGAGATACAATTCGCCTAATTTGTTTCCATCTGAAAAAAAAATTTGACATAAAGTCTTGACAATCAACACATATTGTGTTATATTTAATCAAGTTTTTTGAAAGGAGGTGTTATAGTCCTTGGCAGTTAGAATACGATTACGTAGAATTGGAAGCAAAAAAAAACCCTATTATAGGATTGTTGTAGCCGACGCAAGAACTTCTCGAAATGGTAAATTTATAGAGACTATTGGTCACTACGATCCACGAAATAAGGATGACATTGTTTTCGATCTTAAAAAGGCTGAAGATTGGCAGGTGAAAGGGGCACAATTCTCAAACACAGTAAAAGGCCTGTACAAGAAGCTGAAAAGACAACAAGAAACTGAAAAAGAAAAACCGAAAAAGACAAAGAACAGTGCGGAGAAACCGAAAAAGGAGGAGTAAACGATGAAAGAACTGGTAGAACGCATTGCTAAATCACTTGTCGATTTTCCCGAAATGGTTAAGATTACGGAAATACAAGGTGAAAAAACGACCGTCTTTGAGCTACGGGTTGGTTCCGGGGACCTGGGTAAGATTATTGGTAAGGAAGGAAGAACTGCCAAAGCAATAAGAACCATTATTACGGCTGCATCTATGAAATTGGGGAAAAGGGCTATTCTCGAAATTCTCGAATGAACGAAGAATCTATTAGAAAAAACCATTTTAGTTTGTTTAATGTATAGTGAACATGTTTTACATTATAGGTAGTTTTATGTAACAAAGTTAAATGTAAGTAGATGCTAATTTTAGGATACACAATATGAAAATCGATGTACTGACAATCTTCCCTGAAATATTTTTTACACCCATAGAACATTCCATTATAAAAAGGGCAATCGAGTTTGGAAAAATCGAACTGCAAATTAAGAATCTTAGAAATTATACAAAGGACAAAGCAAGGAATACTGACGACTACGCTTTTGGCGGTGGTCCAGGGATGATTATGAAAGTGGAACCTATCTTCAACGCACTTAAGGACATAAAAACGGACGAAAGTGAAGTTATTCTTCTTTCACCTCAAGGAGAAAAATTCGACCAAAAACTCGCTATCGAGCTCTCTGCAAAGAAGCATATAATACTCATATGTGGCAGATACAAGGGTGTGGATGAAAGAGTGAGAACCTATCTTATCGATAGAGAAATCTCCATAGGAGATTATATAACAAGTGGTGGTGAAATACCTGCATTGGTAATAATCGATTCAGTTTCAAGATTACAGCCCGATGTACTGAGTGATTTCGATTCGGCTAAAACTGATTCTTTTATGTCAGGAAAGCTCGACGCTCCATACTATACGAGACCAAGAGATTTTCACGGAATGACCGTTCCGAATATCCTTCTCTCAGGAAATCACAAGGAAATAGATGTGTGGAGAGCAGATAAATCTTTGAAGAAAACAACTGATAATCGCCCTGATCTATTGAATTCAAAAAAAGGATAACGGAGGAAAGGTGAGCAAGAAAGAAATCGAAAAAAAGAAAATGCCCTCTTTTAATTCAGGTGACACGGTACAGGTTTTTGTGCAAATACAAGAAGGAGCTAAGAACAGGATTCAGAAATTTCAAGGAACTGTCATAAAAAAGCGCGGCGGAGGGATAAGCCAAACTTTTACGGTGAGAAAAGTAACTCAAGGAATAGGGATTGAGAGAATATTTCCCCTGAACTCGCCAAATATCGAAGACATAAAAATACTGAAAAGAGGAAAAACAAGAAGGGCAAAACTCTACTATCTAAGAGCAAGAAAAGGGAAAAAAGCAAAAATCAAAGAAGTAAGGTAATATGAGACGTTTCGAAAAAAGTTTATGGGAAAATGGAGCTGAATTTATTGCAGGAATTGATGAGGTTGGAAGAGGACCCCTTGCTGGACCTGTTGTCTCTGCTGCTGTTATCCTACCCAGAGAATACTGTAACAAGGAAATCAGAGATTCAAAGAAACTTACACCTCGAATGAGAGAAACTCTATTCAGTGATATCATAAGCAATGCAATTACCTTTTCGGTAGGATGCGTAGATGCTCAAGTAATAGACAAAGTCAATATCCTGAAGGCTACTTTTGAGTCTATGTACCGTGCTATTGACAAACTAAGATTCCTTCCAGATTATGTCCTGGTTGATGGATATGAAATCCCGGGTCTTCCCATTCCACAAACGGGAATAAAAAATGGTGACAATCTGTGCTTCTCGATCGCCGCCGCATCAATAGTCGCCAAAGTTTTCAGGGATAGACTAATGGAACTATACGACCTGGAATTTCCTGTATATGGTTTCTCACAAAACAAAGGTTACGGTACCAGGTATCATATTGAAACGCTCAAAAAAGTGGGTCCCTGCAAGATTCATAGAAAAAGCTTCAACCCTGTTAAACTTTACTTTTCAAGACGCAAAGGAACTTAAGGAATATTTCCAGCAATGTTTTTTTTGACTTTCAAGTTCATAATTAAACTTTACGACAACCGTAATTCTCCTCAAATATTTGCTCGGTTTATGGCTAATGTAAAAACACGATGATTAATAGAAAGGCAATCGGTGATAAGGGAGAAAAAAGAGCTTTAATTTTCCTTGTCGAACAGGGATTCAATATACTTGAAACGAACTATAGATCCAAAGTTGGAGAAATTGACATCATTGCTGGAAGAAAGAACCTTATTGCATTTATTGAGGTTAAAACCAGACAATCTTCACGATTTGGCAATCCAGAAGAAGCAGTAAACAGGAAAAAAATGCGAAAAATTATTAAAACGGCAAAATACTATCTTCTGGTCAATAATCTGTATGATAAAAGCGATGTTAGATTTGATGTGCTCTCTATCAAGGAATACAAACAGGATGTTAAGATTGAGTATTTTGAGAACGCCTTCAGAGAAGAAAAATAGCGAAGAAAACAGAAGCGAATGAAAGGGAATACCGGGAAGGATTTGGATTTTTTCTAAAAATTCCAAAAAAGTCCTTGAAAATTTCTCGATTTGTGTTAGAATGGGAAAAATTGATTCAACTGAGAAAGGAGGTGAAAATAGTTTCTAACCGTTTCAATCAAACAAGGAGGCAGTAAATGAAGATGAAACTCTTCACAATCGTAATTTTTCTTCTCATAGCATCAGTTGCTTTTGCAATGCAGTCAACACCTAACAACGGGAAAGTATGGCCTTCAGTTCGTGGAACAGGCGGACCTGATTCTTATGGCTATGTATGGATAGACAGCGATGAAGCGGGTGGACCTACCTTTAGCTGGATTGACATTACAGGCACCGGAACTGCCGTAAGTGGTCTCGGAGATGATAACAATGTTGGACCTATACCTATAGGTTTTGACTTTCCTTACTACTGGTACAGCGTCAATCAGTTCTGGGTTGAATCGAACGGTGGTATCTCCTTCTCCGATGCAAATGTTTATACTCCGCAGGGTGTCAGTGGTTTCTTTATTCCAAATACAGCGGCGCCAAATGATATAGCTATACCCCTTGGAGCAGACTTGACTTTCCAGGATGGATTGCCAGCAGAGTGTTATTACTATTCAAATAATGTTGACACATTCATTATATCTTTCATAAAGGTCCCTGCGTGGACTCAGGGAGGAATTGTCGGTGAACATAGTTTCCAGATAATACTCACCGCAGCTGATAGTTGTATATATTTCCAGTATGGACCGCAATCGGGACAGTTCTATTCGGGCGCTGACTGTGCTGGTATTGAAGATGTAATAGGTGATGTTGGACTTCAGGTTTTTGTCAACAAAAATCCTGACCAGCTACCAAACTATGCTGTTCAGTTTATCCCACCTGATTCATCAAGTTACCAGGCGCTTGATATAGGCATAAGCAATGCGATAACCCCGGGAAGCAAGGGTGTCTTTATCTTTCCTGGAGAACCTTTCACTCTTACAACTGACATTAGAAACTATGGAAATGTTGATGCAACAAGCTTTACGGTCACCTGTATTGTATGGGATACAACCAATGCGACCTACTTTACGGACACCATAACTGTGAGTGGTCTTGTTGCCGGTGCGGAAACAACATTAGCATTTGCACCCGCATGGACACCTCCGTCAGTTAACGACTATTTAACTTTCATTCAGACACACCTAACAGGGGATATCAATCCGACAAACAACTCGAAGGATGTAGAGCTTGAGGTTCTAACTCTTCCTGGCTGGATGATGTATGACTCCGACCCCGCAAGTGCGAGCGGATATGCGTGGCTCGGTGCAGGTGGCGGATGGGGTCAGGAATTCGAACCTCCCCAGTATCCCATTACCATCGACCAGGTCACCCTTGCAATGTCATCAACCAATAATTGTAACGTTCCGATTATGTTTTTAGATGATGATGGACCAGGTGGAAGTCCAGGCACAATCCTGTTTTCTGACACTGTATATGTCACGGCGGGAACTGGCTTCAGTTTTTATACGGTAAATATTCCCTCGGGACCTGGTAATATTGCCAGTGGTGTATGTTATGTTGGAATGATTCAGGTAGGTGACAGCTTCCCTAGAATTATGATGGAAGATGTAGGTCCATTCTCAAGACGAGGATGGGAATTCACGGGAACCTGGGCACCGTCCAGAGATAGAGATGCATGGGAAATGCTTGTTAGAGCACATACACCAGACGCACAAGGAGTATCTGAAGGTATCGAGAGCAGAACCTATGCTCTTTCACTGCTACCAACAAATCCAAATCCTGTAAAGAGCAATGCACTGATTTATTATGCCCTCCCAAAGGATGCTAATGTCAGCTTGAAGGTGTACAATCTACTTGGACAGGAAGTAAGAACACTTGTAGATGGACACCAATCATCAGGGATTCACTCCGTTGTGTTCAATTCTCAGGATTCAAAGGGAAATGCTCTGCCGCAGGGTGTTTACTTCTACAGACTGACGACAGGTGATAGATCACTAACACGAAAACTTACTTTACTCCGATAAGAGCGAATGGGGGGGCTTAAAGCCCCCCCATTTTGTTGTATTCTGCGGCTAATAGAAACAGACGGAGGTGAATTGCTTTGATAAAGATTATTCAAGTCAAAACCCACAAGAGGATTGAACTCATAGATATTACAGAAAAAATCAAGAATATCGTTGCAGAAAGCAAAATCAATGAGGGTATATGCTGGATTTTTGTTCCACATACAACTGCAGGAATAACAATCAATGAAAATGCAGACCCATCTGTGCAAACTGATATTGAAGAACAACTTTCAAAACTAATACCTCACGATTCAAACTATAGGCATCTTGAGGGTAATGCAGATGCTCATATTAAATCAACTATCACCAATGTAAACGCACATTGTTTCATAGAAAATGGCAATATTGTGCTTGGCACATGGCAGGGCATTTTTTTCTGTGAATACGATGGACCTCGCAATAGAAAGCTCATGGTAAAAGTTACAAGGGGATAATTTTCAGTTGAACTACAAAGAAATTCTAAGAAATCTTAAAGAAAAAGAAAAGTGGGAAGAACTGCTCTCCTCATCTCTCAAACTCTTTGATGAAAACAAGGATAAATACACTCTCAGAATGATCGTGCACGCTTATGAACATCTGGACAACGAGAAAGACGCAGTGCCTTTCTGGCAAATACTTGCAAAAGGAGAAAATGAGCCTGAAAAGTATTCAAGAAAACTCATAGAATATTTCAAAAAAACAGGAGATAAGAAAAATCAAGGCAAATGGAGTCGCAAACTAATCTTCCAGGCTCTCAAAAAGAAGGATTTTGATACCGTAGAGGATATCTGGATTCAACTGGTCGATGCTGAAAATATCCGTATAGATTTCGCTCTTACTGTTGCTCATAAATTAGAATCTCTTGAGGAAAACGAACGGGCGTTCACACTCCTTGATATCTATCTTCTTTCTATAGAGAATATCGAGCCACTTCCGCAAAATGCAATCGATATTTCAAAGAATATGTTAAATATAGATGCTGACTGTTTGGAGGTAAGAAAAAGACTCGGAGATTACTACAGAAGAATATACAAAGACTGCACAGAAATCGATAATTTCCTGGACAAAGTAGATATCAGAAGGACTAAGAATGTAAAGAACGCAATAGGAATGCTCGAAAAACTTTTAAATTTCTGTCCGGGAAAATATGTAATGCATAAGAGTTGGGGAATTGGCAAAATACGTTCCATTGACATTTTATTCGGTAAAATATTTGTTGGTTTTCAATCCTACCCAGAACACCCAATAGACTTGGACCTTGCATTCAGTATCTTATCACCCCTCAGCGATGATGACTTTAATGTATTAAAAATTGAAAACCGGGATTTCTTGATTTCGCTTAAGAATGAAAACCCGTCTCAATTGATAAAACTCATCTTGAAACAGGAAACATCCATTTCGCAGGATAGACTAAAGACGCTTCTCTCGGGTATTGTAAACAACAAAGATTGGACTGGTTTCATCGAGAGACTTAAAAAAACTTTAAAAACGCAAGGGGTCAAGCTAGAAAGAAAGGGAAAACATTATGTCTTTGAACCACTGCTTTTGAAAATAGTGGACACTAAAACATCTCTTGATGAAATAGAGTCAATGGCACATACACAAGACAAAATTGATATGCTCCTGTCTATCATGGAAGAAAAACTAGGTAGCAAAGAGATGCAAAAATGGAAATCTCTGGCACAAAAAATACTGAATGATGAAAATATTGATGCAAAGACGAAAATAAACCTCATCTTTGCACAATATGAACTAACTGGAGACAAAAATGAGATAGTAAAAACACTGGATTTCATGCTCAAGAATACACAAATAACTGATCTAGAAATATTGATGAATAAACTCCCCAAAAGAGTATACAAAAAGGAATTTCTCCAGTTTGTCAGCAATAAAAATTATCGGTTCATAGAAAAAATGTTTCTTGAAACTACTGACGATTGGCTGCGAGGTTATTGTGAGAAAATTCTGGAGAAACAAGGGAAAATAGAGAATCTGCGGCTGAAAGTTCTTGAGATACCCAACAAATATCCCCTGTGTTTTCTGTATCTTTTGGAGAAGATAATCAAGTCAAAAGAAAAAAACAAACCGGGCGTTAAACCTATAATTTTCTTTGAAATCCTGCTCGAACTAATTGTAAACAAAGATGCAAAGCAAAAAGCAAGGGCAAAAAGCGTTTTTTCCAGGTATTGTTTCGATATCTACAGATGGGTTCTTGACACTGCATCAAAAGAAGAAATCGAAATAGTCCTTGATATTATCAAAAAATCAGAATACATAGATTCAGAGGACAAGAAAGCTTTCGAAAGACTTGCAGAGATAAAACATCCTGTGCTAATGCAAAAGCCATCACGAGACTTTTTTTATTCAACAAAAGAAGCACTCAAGAAGAAAAAACAGGAGTTTGACCGTCTCGTAAAAGTAGAAATACCCGCAAACAGTGAAGCAATAGGAAAGGCAGCACGCCAGGGTGACCTGAGTGAAAATTTCGATTACATATCAGCAAAGGAAAAGCAAAAAAGACTCACTTATAGGATAAATATGTTAAGAAACGAATTAGCCAAGGCAAGACCCATTGAAGAGGCAAGTTATATTGATGGTCAAGTTGGAATTGGAACGGAAATTTTGGCTCTGGACTTAGAAAGTGGCAAGAGAAGGGAAATTCTAATTTTGGGTCCATGGGATCGTCATCCCACTAAAGAAATAATCTCTCATACTGCACCACTTGCGAGCGAGCTGCTCGGGAAAAAGATTGGTGACACATTCTTTGACAAATATCATAAAAAAACCTACAGGATTGTAAAAGTGCAGAAACACAGTAACGACATTTAACATAGTTCTTGTTTATTCTTAATCATAGTTAAACACTAAAAACCAAATCTTGCATCTATCCACAGAGTGTCTGTCTTTAGGAAATAACTCTTGATTCAGCTGATTTTTCCCTTGACTTCTCGGTCTAAAAAGCATAAAATAACATTATTAAGGAGGTGGTGTGAAAAAGAAATATGTAAAGCCCGAAGATTTATTTTCGCTCGAATTGGTAAATGAAATAGAATTCTCTCCTGATGGAAAACACCTGATATATACCCTAAAACGCACCGACAAAAAGAAAAACAAGTATTTTACCAATATCTTCCTCATGTCCAGCGATGGGACTGAAATCTCACAATTTACATACGGTGACTGGAATGATACTTCTCCAAGGTGGTCGCCAGATAGTAAGTGGCTCGCATTTCTCTCCAACAGGGATGAAAAATCGAATATTTATGTGATTCCAGCAAATGGTGGAGAATCCAGAAAAGTTACATATTTAGATGGAATAGTTATCAATCTCAAGTGGATGCCAAACAGCAAAGATATTATCTTCTCCTTCTGCCCTAAAGATAAAGGAAATAAGAAGAAAGATGAAAAAGGTCCACCACTTGTCAGAGAAATCAACAGAATGTATTTCAAAGCAGATGGCAGTGGTTACAGACCGGAAGCTAAATTCCATATCTACAGTGTTAATGCAAAATCGGGAAAAAGGAAGCAATTAACAAAAGGAAACTGGAATGACTTCTTCCCCACTCCTTCTCCAACAGGGAAAGAAATCGCCTTTGTTTCAAATAGAGCTAAAGATTATGAATTCAATATGCAGCTATTTGACCTGTGGACAATAGATAGTAACGGCAAACATCTAAAAAAAATAAAAACACCTAAGGGTCCAAAAGATTCTCTTTCCTGGTCTCCCGACGGCAAGAACATTGCATATATCGGTGATGATAGATTTAAGGACTACACCGGAGCAGTGAATCACTACCTGTGGATTGTTTCTGTCAAGAACCGAAGAGCGTTGAAACTCACGCAGAAGTTGGACAGAACAGTTATGAACATTTGTGTTGACGATATTGGGGAGTCCTTTGGTTCTCTTACTCCAGAATGGACTGAGAATTGCAAAGAAATCATTTTTGCTGCTTCTGATGAAGGAAACCACCATCTTTTCAATGTAAATATCAAAAATAGAAACATAAGAAGAATTACAAAAGCTGACATGCAAGTATATAACTATTCTTACAACAAAAAAACGGATAGAATTGCATTTACTTACTCTCATCCTACTTCTCCTGCAAATATCTCAGTTATCAAGAGAGATGCCGAGAAGGCAGATTTTAGAAACGATATAAACGAAAAGTTCTTGAAAACCTTGAGAATATCAAAGCCAGAAAAGTTTAGTTTCAAAGGAACAAAAGGTGATTTCGTAGATGGATGGATTCTAAAACCGCCGATTTTCAGGAAAAACAAAAAATACCCTCTCATACTCGAGGTACATGGAGGTCCACACGCACAATACCCGAATTCATACTTCCATGAATTTCAAGTTCTCGCCAGTGCCGGTTATATTGTGTTTTATTCAAACCCACACGGAAGCCAGGGATACGGAGAGAAATTTGCAAAAGTTCTGGTAAACAACTGGGGTGTGCCGGATTACAAGGACATAATGAATGCAGTTCAAATACTCTCAAAGAAGCGATTTGTTGACAAGAAAAGAATGGGTGTAACAGGTGGTAGTTATGGCGGTTTTATGACAAACTGGATTATAGGACATACGGACATATTCAAGGCTGCTTGTACTCAGCGATGCGTGAGTAATCTTATCAGTATGACAGGTACATCTGATGGTGGATTTATGATGGCACGGGAGTTCGGGGGACCGTGGTGGAAGAACATTGACAATTACTGGAGAATGTCCCCGCTTAAGTTCGTTAAAAAAATAACGACCCCTCTTCTCATCATCCACAGTGAAGGTGATATGAGAACTCCGATAGAACAAGCAGAACAGCTGTATATAGCACTCAAACTTCAAAAAAGGGAAGTCAAATTTATCAGATACCCTGAGGAATCCCATGGTCTTTCAAGGCATGGAAGACCTGACAGAAGAATTGATAGACTGAAAAGAATTGTTGCGTGGTTTGACAAGTATTTGAAAGAGAAAAAATAGAAGCGTGATTTCACAGATTATGAAAATCAGATTAATTAGATTTTTACGAACTTTAAACCTTATGCTTGGAGGTTAAGATGATGCGTGTTATATTATTCCTGTTTTTCTCCAGTTCCCTTTTTGGATGGCAGAATGCCAAAAAATTGGAATACACAGACCCATTTGGCCGCACCCCCACAACCTATGCTGACTGGAAGTTATCACAAATAGAAGAGCCAAATCAGATTGGAACGACTTACTTATCCGAGGCAAAAACAAGGGCTTCTCTTATCGATATACTCCTGTATGCACCACTTTACACTGAGACCATCGATTCGCTTAATGTCTACATTTCGGATCTCGAGAGCGAAGGTTATACCGTACAGTTGGATACGATTAGGGGAACTGACCCACTGTTTGTCAGAAACCATCTGGACTCACTGCTTGTAAATGATCTTGTAGGTGCAGTCCTGATTGGTGAAATCCCTTTCGCCTGGTATGAGATGACAAGTGCGGAGGGAAGGGAAGAGTTTCCCATCGACCTTTATCTAATGGACCTTGATGGCAACTGGATAGACAACGACAGTGATGGCTTGTTTGATGACCATACAGGCAATAAAGAGCCAGAAATCTGGACAGGCAGGATATATGCCCATTCAATGACCTGGGGAAACGAGGCATACCTTGTAAATAACTACCTGTCAAAGGCTCATAAGTATAGAACAGGAGGATTCAATATTCCACAGAAGGCTCTTGCCTATGTGGACGATGATTGGTACGGATTTGGAAATTGTGACCTTGACCTGCTTTACGATACTGTAGATGTGGTTAGAGACTACAATACAACCACTGCCAGCGATTTCAGAATGAGGTTGAACGATGCTTACGAATGGGTGCAGATATGCAGCCATTCTTCTCCCTGGGGCAATACTTTCAAGAATACATCTGGATATGCAGGAACCGTATTCAACTTCGAATACTGGTTTGCTAATCCAGAATTTCTTTTCCTAAATCTCTTTCAATGCAGCGGAACAAGATTTTTTGAAGAGAATTATGCAGGTGGCTCTTACATATTCGGACCAACAAATTCACTTATTGCAATAGGTTCGGATAAAGTAGGAAGTATGCTCCATTTCGACGATTTCTATGGTCCTCTTGCGGGAGGTATTTCCATTGGAGAGGCATTCAAGGACTGGTTCGTCCAATGGGGCATCACAGACCCGGATTGGTTTTATGGTATGGTAATTTGCGGCGACCCAACGCTCAAGACGAAACAGGGAACGAAAAAATTCAACATAGCAAGAAAAAATGGGCAGAACCTTAATGCACCCTGTTCTTGGTCAAATCCTGAGCCTGTGGATACTGACCCTGAAACCGACGGCTATCTTGATGTAGCCAAAGATGGACAGGGGCGCATCTGGGCTGCATGGGTAACTGGAAGGTCACAATCAAACGGAAGAACAGAGGTATGTGTCTCTAACTATGACAACGGTTCCTGGAATTCCCCCGAGATTATTGACCCCTATCTTTACTGGGATTTCTTCCCTGCTCTCTGTGCCGACGCAACAGGTCGAATGTGGATTTCCTGGGCAAGAGTGTATGGAAGAAACTACGATATTTTTGCCTCTTACTATGATGGAAGTTGGAGCGTACCTGACCGCATAAGCAGCAAAGCAACGGATGCAATGGCTCCTGCAATGACACTCGACGGAAGCGGGAAATTGTGGATAACACTCGAAAGATGGAATCACCTGAACGGGGACATTTACTGTCGATACAATGACGGAGCGTCATGGCAACCGATCTTTGCTGTCACCGTAGACTCCTCAAACGATTACAAACCAAGAATGGCAACAGACAGCTCTGGCGTTGCCTGGACAACCTGGTGCAGTGAGAGGTGGCAAAACAATAGAAATATATATGTCAAGAACTATAATGAGTCTTCAAGCCACTGGGAGAATATAAGAAGAATCACAAGCAATCCTGCACAGGACCAGGACCCTGTTATCGCAGTCGATGGCACGGGAGGTGTGTGGGTAGCATGGACAAGCTGGAGAAATGTCAACCCTGATATCTACGAAAGTCACTATGACGGTGCCTCCTGGACCAACTCCCACTCAGTAACAACAGACTCGTCAAGCGATGAGCACGTTGAATTTGCTGTTGACCAGGATGGCTATCTCTGGTGTATCTGGCAGTCTGATAGAACTGGTGACTGGGAAATCTATGCAAAATATTATAAGGATGGAAACTGGGGAAATGCTATGAATATCTCTCAGAATGTCGGAAGGGATATCTTTCCCAAAACAACCCTTGATGATTCGAGCAATATATGGGTTCTATGGCAGAGTGACAGAGATGGAAACTGGAATATCTATGCATCGCATATCCTTTCTGACCTTATTCCACCGGCTATAACAGTGACCCAACCGAACGGTGGTGAAGTCTGGAATATTGGTGAAATTGACACTATAAGATGGATTGCTACGGATAATATCAACGTGGATTCTCTTTCGATACTCTATTCGACAAATGGTGGAGGAGACTGGAATACTGTCAGCACCGGGGAAATCAATGACTCAACATACGAATGGACAATTCCACAAACACCATCAACCAATTGCCTTGTAAGGATTATAGCGTATGACGATTTTCCAAATAGTAACGAGGATGCTTCTGATAATACTTTCACCATTCACGACGCCATACCTCCAACTGCTGAGATTCATTACCCTAATGGCGGCGAAGTGTTCAGCATAGGAACTCTTGATACAGTTAGGTGGTTTGCATCGGATAACATCGGTGTGGACTCAGTCCGTCTTGAATATTCAACTAATGGTGGCTCTGATTGGGTATATGTTGCAAGCCCTCCGGCAAGCGATACAATGTATGAATGGACTGTCCCTCCCACTCCCTCAACACAGTGCCTGATGAAGGTGAAGGCTTTCGATGCATCTCTTAATACAGCAGAAGACGAATCTGACTCACTGTTTGAGATTAGAGACGATTCGCTACCTCAAATCACAGTGCTTGCGCCAAATGGTGGGGAAGTCTGGGTTTACAATGAAGAGCATGATATTCTCTGGGATTCGGACGATAATGTAGGTATCGACAGCCTGAATATCACACTTTCTCTTGATGGGGGAGCAACTTACCCAATGGTCGTTGCACATATAAATGGAAATGATTCCAGTTTTAGCTGGACAATTCCCGAGACAACCTCCACGGAATGTCTTATCAAGGTAGAAGGATATGATGAAGCATTAAACATTGCATCAGATGTTAGTGATAGTTTATTCACTATTGCCCTAACCGGGGTATATGGAAGCCAAACATCATTGCCAAAGGTAACTATGCTAAACTCTATCAGTCCAAATCCTTTCAGTAGAAGAACCCGAATCAATTTCCAAATCAGCAGAAAAACCGATGTTCAAATTCAACTCTATGACATCAGGGGATGTTTGATAGAAAATATTGTTAAGAAATCTTACCTGCCAGGTTACTACTCGGAAGATTTGAATAAACACCTATCCAGTGGAGTCTATTTTATCAGATTCTCTGCGGGCAAAAAACACTGGTTAAAGAAAGTAATAGATATAAAGTAAGCCAACAAAACAGAGGGGCAGACACACTGGTCTGCCCCTACAAACATTTGAAATCTGTCAAGCGAATACTCTACTACTCTCCGAATTTTTTCGCTCCGAATCTCGTCAGTATCACTCCTCCAAGTCCAATCATCCAGGCAAGATAGCTGATTATGAAACCAAGTCCCTTCAGTATTCCTCCAATACCAGCAAATGCTCCACCGGGCAGTGCAACAAGATGTCCCAGAAATGCAATGATTTCAATCACTAGAAAACCTATAAGAGCTAGGATATAAGGTGACCTATCATTCCAGCTCTTTTTCCTGGAAGCAACCCTGCCGATAGTATAGGCAATACTTGTAAACCCAAAAATCATTCCAGCAATAGTTGCAATCCAGAGAAGTGGAATTAGAGGAATCCCAATTATGAGCACTGCAAGCAATACAGTGAGTGGAACGATAATCAAAACACCGATAAAACCGGCAAGAACCGATTTCCAGAAATTGTTCTCTATTGCATCCGACACCCTTTCAACTCCACTCTTAAAGAAAAGAATGATAAGAAAAATAAAGACAATAAGCGCAACAACCTTTATTAAGTATACACCAAAACCTATAGAGCGTTTTGCAACAGGATGGACATAGGGATGATAAGGGATACCTACCTTGTGAGGGTTGATGAATTTGAAAGCAAAGGGAAGTAAAGAACGCAGTATAGGAAGCGAGACACTTGTTGTTTCGCCTTTAATCTTTGAACCTTTTGCGCGAGATATTCTTCCACCAATAGAAGCAAGGTCACCGTCAATAACAGCAGTACTCTCGATTTCTGCATTACCGCCAATAACAGTTGCATCTCCATTTACATATCCGGAGATATGAAGCTCTCCACCGATGCAAACAACATCTCCTCCTACAAAACCCAGTACATCAAGGTTTCCGTTTATAACCACTGCATCACCGGGAATTGTGTCTCCACTAACCACAGTTAGATCCTCTCCGATTCTTACGGTCTCATTATCATCGTCTATTTCTATTGTACTATCAGGAACGATACTGTCAATTTTCTTTACTATAACCTTGACTTTCCCCGGAATTGGGGGAATTGTTGCCGAAAAGACTAATGATGAAACCAGCATAAGAAGACCTGTTACAATAATGACCTTAAAGTTTTTCATAATGCTCCTCCTTTCCTTGTTAAAACCTTATTAACACAGCGTTGCCTCTTGTTGTCTGCTTTGCAAGTTTTACAAAAATCAAAATAAGAATAGAAGACACAAATGCAAAGCCAAAAACCATCCACGGGCTGGCAAATGCAAAAAATACATCCTCCAGGTGCTTGCCCACTTTAATAATACTTACAGCCTGAGCCGTCTTTGTGTAAACAAGAGACAACTGATTTAACAGACCATTCAAACTAAATTTTGAAGATAATAAACGGACGAATCGCTGGGCAAATAGGTAAATAATCCCTGAGAGAACAGACAGAAACATAAGGGATAAGACTTTCCAGTAAATAGGAAAGTAGAAAATCCCTAATTTTCTATAAAGCTCCTTCTTTAACCTGTGCGGCGCTTGCACATCACGAAGTTCGCTGAGCATTGTCATAAATTCGAAATCTTCATTATCGTTTTTCATAAATCCGTTTTGCTTTTTGCTCGCCTTTCTTCTCATTTTATTTTGCCATCCTTTTCTTAAGCTGCGTTCTCGCCCTGTGAAGCCAGATCTTTACAGTCCCAACTGGAGCATCCATAATTTTGGAAATATCCTCTATCCTCATTTCCTCTTTGTATTTTAAAAGTATAACCATTCTATAATTATCAGGTAATTGTGCTATCTCGTGCTCTAATTTCCTTGCCCTTTCATCTGCAATAATTCTGTCAATACGGGGAATATAGGGTTTACCAACGTCTTTTTCTAAAAGTTCCGTCTCTTTAATCTTTCCTTTCTTTCTCAAGAAATCAATTGTATGATGTGAAGCAATGGTGAAAATCCAGTTCTTAAATGAGTATCTTTCATCATATTTATCAAGTCCCTTAAATGCTTTAATGAAACTCTCCTGTGTCAGGTCCAAAGCATCCTCCTCGTTCTGCACCATCCTGAGCACAAATGAGTACAATCTATCTTCATACTTCTTAACAATCCAGACGAATTCATTCTTTTTACCATTTCTAATCTCCTTTATAACATTTATATCTTCTTTCAACTTATCTTCTCATCAATAGGTTATACGAAAGTTTCTGGTTTTAGTTTCAAAAAAAGTGGCAGAGAGAAATATGCTCGTTGTTTTCTTTTGCCTTTCTACTTAGCTTGTGACTTGTGCTCCTGTGTACTTGTGCACTTTAACCTTCGTCCTTCTTCTTGGAAGGTTTTCTCGCAGCAAACACGGAAACCCATATACTCAGTTCAAAAAGAAGAAACAAGGGACCAGCCATCAGTAATTGCGTGAAAACATCGGGGGGAGTGAGAAGAGCAGCTGCAATGAATATCAGAACAACGGCAACCCTTCTGCTCTTCCTTAAGAATTGCGGTTTCAGAATTCTCATCTTTGTAAGAAAGAAAGATGCAACGGGTAGCTGGAATATAATGCCGAACGCAAAGAGTATTTTTGTTATAAACGTTATATAGTTCGATATCGATAGTGTTGCCTGTAACTTGTCACTTTGAAAACTGAGAAGGAATCTTAAACCCACGGGAAGAACCACGAAATATGAGAAAACAACCCCTGCAAAGAAGAAGAAGGAAGAGAAAAATACCGCTCCTATGATATACTTTCTCTCGTGAGAATAGAGTGCAGGTTTTACAAACCTCCAGAAATGATAGAAGATAACCGGCAACGCAATAAAGATACCGCATATCAATGAAACCTTAAGTTTGGTGACAAATGCTTCAGTTGGAGAGAGAAAAACAAGCCGCTCAACAGGACCTGTCAAGAAATCAATAACATATGGAGAGACTATATACCCAACAATTGCACAGACTATTACGGCAATAATAGAGGAAATAATTCTCTTCCTGAGTTCCTCAAGATGGGACAGCAATCCCATTTTCTTCTCTTTCTTGTGTTCTTCTTGCTGCCCTTCCTTCTCTTGCTCTTCTTCGTCCATCAAACCTCACTACTTATAAATTTACCGCAAAATTACAAAGCACTGAAAGTCCTGATATGTTTATATAACCGCTTCTTTTTCTTTTGTTTTTTATAGCACTATATTATTCTATCCGTTCCTCTGTGTTCTCTGCGTCTCCCCTGACTTCACTCTACTCCTTACTCAACCCTTTTAAGATTTCAATGCCATGCAAAAGAGCCGGGATGATATAATCAAGAGATTCTTCCACCGCTTTAGGACTTCCAGGGAGATTCACGACAATACTTTTCCCTCTAATTCCCGCCTTTGCCCTTGATAGCAAAGACATAGGAGTATGCTCAAAACCTTTTATTCTCATTATCTCAGAAATGCCAGGCATTTCCTTCTCGATTACTTCTTCTGTCGCTTCTGGAGTGACATCCCGATTGCTAATTCCTGTCCCGCCTGTCGTTATAACTATATCTACTTTCAGTTCATCCAGACAGCGTATGATTTCCTTCTTTATGATTTCTACCTCATCAGGGACAATCGTATAATGAACGACTTGTCCGAGTTTCTGCCCAGCAATTTGCGATAGAACCTTCCCACTCAAGTCTTCCCTTTCACCTCTATAAGACCTATCACTTACTGTGATTACTGCAACCTTTATAACCATATCCTTCATTTATTTACCACCTTGCTTGGTAAATGTCAAGAACATAATCTGGCGCAACGAAATGGCAACAATGAAACCTGAGCGATTTGCGAAAACCTTTACCTATAAGAAAAAGGTTTTGAAGTATATCAAGAAACTCGGGGTTATTATAGCAATCTTTGAAAACGAACCATCAAATATCAACCTGCTTTAAGTAACTAAATTTAACTGCCCTGCTCCTCTGCAAGTTCCTCTGCGAGAGACTCATCTTCTGTGACCGTGCCGGGGCTGCGCCAGAGCAAAGAACCGTCAGGAGCCAGGATGCGGAAATTGTTAAAATTGTAATCGCATAAATGCAGCTCCCCGTTTTCCGCAACTGCCATGCGTTCCATATCCGTGCCAAGTGGAAAATTGTTGACATCATTAAGTGGACCAGCCAGGATTTTAAATGACCCATCAGTGCTTATCCTACTGATATGCGAGAAATTCAATTCCCCTATGTCTTTTTCATGGTCAAATAAGATATAAATTGTGCCATCTCCTGCAACACCGCAGTCTTGAATTCTTGCTACAGCCTCAAGCTTAGGTTCAATAACTTCAAGGAGTACACCTTGTCGGTCAAAACGGGCGATTCTGCCATTGTTTCGGTCCAGAACATAAAACACATTATCCGGTCCACCCATAAGCCAGGCTTCTTCTGGGACTACAATTGGTCGATCAGTAAGTTCTTCAAAGCTCACCTGGTTTTTGTAGGTTAACTCTTCATCGTTAAATCCCTTCCATAATGGAATTCGATTTCCGCGAGTATCGAAACGACGTAGCATATTTGGATAAAACACATATTCTTTGGCATATACTAACTGACCTTTCTTGTTTGGAATTAAACGCTTTGGTTTATTAGCTTCTTCGCCCCATCTACGGTTAACAATTATACTTCCGTCAGTGCTTATTGCAATGCCCTCATGGTTACAGGCTGTAATCTGTTTAGAATTTTCTTTTTTATTTTCAATTTTAACGATCTTACGACCTGTCTCAGCTTCAAAGGCATATACGAGATGCTCGTCATGGTCCAGCATCCAAATTATTTGATTCTGTTTATCATATAAAAGGCGTCCGTAATCAGATAAAACAAATTTCCCGGTATGCCAGCGCAGACCCCCGGTGCGATCGGCAAGCCCAATATGGCCTATAGAATCCTGTTGCCAGAGTAAGACTGTGTCTCCATTGGGCATAGCTTCCAGATCAATAAAGTCATCAATATCATATGGCAATAGGTCCACATCTTTCCCCATATCAAGGAGGATAAACCAGGGGCGAGCTACAGTAACCGGATGAAGACGCGACCAAATATCATCCGGAATCAGCAAATCGTGCCCACAATATTGACAGGTAACTTGACGGTTCGAACCGTCAAGAGACAACCGTGCTCCGCAATGGGGACACGAAATACTTATTCCTTCCTTACCGCCTTCAATCTTGTCACCTGTATCACGAGGTGATTCTTCGCCAACCAGGAATTTGACATAGGGTATTACTTTATTGAACCATTCAGGTGGTTTACGCACACTCCAGATTTTACCGCACCTCGTGCAGCGAAACTCGGTATCCCCTTTTTTAGCAATTTCAAGCAAACTATCAAGCGGCCATACAGCACCGCAGCCCTCAGTACAGCGTGGCAACATCTTCCCAAACACCATACTATAGCTGCCAACACCGGCTAACATACCATTTGCCCAACTATCGGTTCCAGGTTTAAGGATACTGGCATCAATCAAATGTTTGGTTACAAGCCTTTGCCATAGTGGAAGCGGGGTTGATGTCTCCTCCCCACATTTGTTACATAAAATTCTTTCCGCCGCTTTGTTAATGGGTAGGGTTTTTCCGCAATGTGCACAATCGATTGAGAATTTTAGGCTTAAACTTATTATGGACATAGCAAACCTCCGGTGGATATTTCGGTTGTGGTCTTCCTCATATCACTAAACAATATAAAGAAATGAATAAAAAGTCAAGAAAAAAAGAGACAAAAAAGGGGACAGAGTGCTTTTTGCACATAGATTGAGACCCGAGTAGAGGGGCAAAAAATTCTTCTTGACATTGTGAAAATTTTACTTTATTAAGAAGGAAATAAGCAAGCCTGTCTCCTGAGAGATATATTTCTCAATAGGAAATGAGATTGCTTTGGATAAGAATAGTGTTGTAACAGATACAACACCTGATTTTAGATTAAAAAGAAAAAATAATCAACAATAAAGAAATCAGGAGGTTAACCGATGAAGATACATGAATATCAGGCAAAGGAGATATTCAAGAAATTCGGCATTCCTGTACCAGACGGAAAGGTCGCAACTACCCCGGAGCAAGCGGAGTCAATCGCAAAGGAATTTGGACAAACAGTCGTTGTTAAAGCACAGGTACATGTCGGTGGTAGGGGAAAAGCTGGAGGAGTTAAACTTGCAAAGACGCCACAGGAAGCAAACCAGAAGGCTTCGCAAATCCTGGGAATGGACATCAAAGGACTCACAGTGAATAAGGTGCTTGTTACAAAAGCTGTGAATATCAAGGACGAAGCTTATATAGGTTTCATAGTTGATAGAAAAAGCAAAAAACCCCTCGTTATGGTGAGTGCTGCTGGAGGCATAGACATCGAACAGGTTGCCCGCGAAACGCCTGAGAAGATTCATAAATTTGTAATTGACCCAATCTACGGTCTGTTCCCGCACCAAGCAAGGGAACTTGCTTTCCATCTTTACGATGATATTAAACTTGTAAGAAAGGCTGCGGATGTTATACTTAAACTTTATAAAGCCTTTATGTCCGTAGACGCCTCTCTTGCAGAAATAAATCCCCTTGTTGTCACGAAAGACGATGAAACCTGGGCGGTTGATGCAAAGATTAATATTGATGACAATGCTCTTTCAAGACATCCAGATATTGAAGCAATGCGGGATGTAACAGATAGAGAAAAGAAGGAACTCGATGCAAAATCAAAGGGACTATCCTACATAAAACTCGATGGCGATATCGGATGTGTTGTGAATGGAGCAGGATTAGCCATGGCAACGATGGACCTCATAAAGAAATACGGAGGTGAACCTGCAAACTTCCTTGACATAGGAGGTAGTTCCAATCCAGAAAAGGTTGTAAATGCTCTCAATATTTTGATCTCAGATAAAAATGTGAAATCCATATTCTTCAATATCTTTGGTGGCATAACAAGGTGCGACGATGTTGCAAACGGCATTGTCGAAGCGCTTTCCAAATTAGATATTGGGCTTCCCATCGTTATCCGGCTGACCGGCACAAATGAGGAGGAAGGAAAGAAAATACTCAGTAAAACCAAACTCATTCCGGCCTCATCAATGGCAGAAGGTGCACAAAAATCCATTGAGATTGCGAAAAGATAGGAGGAAAAGTGAGTATTTTAGTCGATAAATCTACGCGATTGGTAGTGCAGGGAATAACAGGAAGAGATGGCTCATTTCATTCAAAGAAAATGCTCGAATATGGAACAAATATTGTTGCGGGTGTAACTCCGGGCAAGGGTGGAGAAAAGGTTGAATCCATCCCGGTTTTTGATACTGTCAAAGAGGCTGTAGACAAACAGCATGCTGATACATCTATTATATTCGTCCCAGCAAAGTTTGCTGTCGATGCGATAAATGAAGCTGCCGATGCCGGTATCAAACTGATTATAGCAGTGAGTGAAGGCATCCCAGCACTCGATATGGTCAGGGTGGTTTCCTTCCTGAACGAAAAAGGCACGAAACTTATAGGTCCAAACAGCCCTGGAATAATATCTCCGGGCAAGAGCAAGATTGGGATACTTCCGGGTCAGATATTCAAGGAGGGTTCTGTTGGTGTTATTTCGAGAAGTGGAACTCTTACCTACGAATTAGTCAGTCATCTAACAACATCTGGTCTTGGAGAATCTACCTGCCTTGGCATTGGCGGAGACCCTATAATAGGTCTCAAGTTCATCGACTGTCTCAAACTATTCGATAAAGATGAGCAAACAAAAGCAGTAGTACTTGTAGGTGAAATAGGGGGAAGCGACGAAGAGGAAGCTGCAAAGTATATTGAGAAATCTTTTTCAAAACCCGTTGTCGCTTTCATTGCAGGACTGACAGCACCTCCTGGAAAAAGAATGGGTCATGCAGGTGCCATAGTTTCCGGAGGGACAGGTACTGCAGAAGAAAAGATAAAGGCATTTGAAGCGGTAAATGTTCCAGTTGCAAGAGAACCAGCGGAAATCATAAAACTTCTTAAAGAGAAGATGTAATATGAAAAAACAATTCAAGATAACAGTTGATATAAAATGGTGTAAAGGTTGTGCCCTATGCGTGCATTACTGTCCCGTAGAAATATTATTCATCGGTGACGATTTCAAGGTTCATGTAACAGATGAATCAAAGTGTATCGGATGTTTTTTATGCGAATACAGATGCCCGGATTTTGCCATTGCTGTCAATGAAGCAAAGGAGAAGGTAAAAATATAAACCAATTTTCCAAGCAATACATCCTATAAAGATCAGGATGTATAATCTGTGTAATCGTATTCTAAAACCTGTGTAATCAGGTATAATGAATACTATACCAGGAGGTGTATTTTGAGAGAAATAGAAGCAGCAAAGATTTCAGAAGCGGTAAAAAAACTTGTAATGGATGCAAACTATTATATTGGCGATGATGTGGCAAATGCGATAAAAGAAGCCCTGCAAAAAGAAACATCGCCAACAGCAAAGGAAATTCTCAACATAATCCTGGAAAACCAGAAAATAGCAAGAGAAGAACAAATGCCAATGTGCCAGGATACAGGAGTTGCTGTATTCTTTGTTGACTTCGGTCAAGAAGTGCATATAAAAGGTGGTAGATATGAAGATGCCATCAACGAAGGTGTAAAGCAGGGATATACCGAAGGATACTTGAGAAAATCAATGGTCGGCGACCCAATAATTGATAGAAAGAACACGGGAGATAATACGCCTGCAGTTATTCATACACGAATTGTACCAGGGGATAAGATTCACATTATTGCTGCACCAAAGGGTGGTGGAAGCGAAAATATGAGCGAAGTCAAGATGATGAAGGCAGCAGACGGCATCGAAGGTGTGAAGGATTTTGTGGTAGAGCGCGTACGAAAATCAGGAGGAAATCCGTGTCCTCCAGTCGTCGTAGGTGTAGGGCTTGGCGGAAATTTCGAAATGTCTGCGATACTTTCAAAAAAGGCTCTCACACGAAATTTCGGAGAAAGAAATCCTGACCCAAAATTTGCTGCAGTCGAAATTGAACTTCTCGAAAGGATTAATAAGCTTGGAATCGGACCTATGGGTCTTGGTGGAAGGACAACTGCACTTGAAGTATTTGTTGAATTTATGCCCTGTCACATAGCATCTATGCCTGTAGCTGTCAATATGAACTGCCATGCCGCAAGACACAAGGAAATAACACTATGACAACAAGGACAAAGGTTAAAAGATATGATTCATCTACGTTAAACGGTATGAGCCCTTCGGATAATTCAGTATGACGAATAACTAATGACAAATAACCATTAACGAAAAAAGGAGGGAAAATGCCAGAAGTTTATAAATTGAAAACACCCTTAAGAGATGAGGATGTAGAAAAACTGAAGATAGGAGACAAAGTTTTTCTATCGGGTACGGTTTATACAGCAAGGGACGCTGCTCACAAAAAACTTGTGGAACTTCTTAAAGAAGGAAAACCTCTACCTTTCGATGTCAAAGGTGCTGTTATATATTTCGTTGGACCTGCACCTGCAAAACCTGGTCACGCAATAGGTTCTGCTGGTCCCACTACAAGTTATAGAATGGATCCTTATACGCCAGATCTTCTTGATGTTGGTCTTAAGGCAACTATAGGCAAGGGTTCCCGCTCTCAGAAAGTTATCGATTCAATGGTAAAAAATAAAGCTGTATACCTTGCAGCCGTTGGTGGCGCCGCAGCACTTATTGCTAAATCCATTAAAAAGGCAGAGATAATTGCCTATGAAGACCTGCGTTCCGAAGCAATAAGAAAACTCGAAGTTGAGGATTTCCCCTGCATTGTAGCAAATGATACAAAAGGTAATGACCTTTTTAATGAGGGTGTTAAACAATACAAAGAAGAGTGAGATTACAAAAATGAAAGAATTGATGGTTTCAGGCAATGAGGCAATTGCTTATGGAGCAATTAGAGGAGGATGTTGTTTCTTCGGTGGGTATCCAATAACACCATCTTCAGAAATCGCCGAAATACTCTCGGCTGAGCTTCCAAAAATCGGAGGAAAGTTCATACAGATGGAGGATGAAATTGCAAGTATTGCCACAGTCATTGGCGCCTCGATAACTGGTTTGAAGGCAATGACTGCAACAAGCGGTCCAGGATTCTCCCTTATGCAGGAACATATTGGGTTTGCGATAATGGGTGAAATCCCCTGTGTAATCGTAAATGTTCAAAGGGGAGGTCCATCGACGGGTTTACCCACTCTTCCTTCACAAGGGGATGTGATGCAGACAAGATGGGGAACCCACGGAGACCACGAAATAATTGTGCTTTCTCCTTCGAGCATTCAAGAATGCTATACCCTTATCATAGAAGCCTTCAATCTTGCAGAAGAATTCAGAACTCCGGTTATATTCCTGTCGGACGAAGTAATTGCACACTTAAGAGAAAAACTGGTAGTTCCCGACGACAGTGCACTAAAGATTGTGGCACGAAAAAAACCTTCCCTGCCACCGGAAGAGTATAAACCATATGATACTTCCTTCGGGAAAATCCCTCCGCTTGCTAATTTTGGAAGTGGATACAAGTACCATATTACCGGTTTAGTTCACGATGAAACAGGATTCCCGACAGACAACAGAGAAAATGCAGACCATCTTATCAAGAGGCTATGCGACAAGATTCTTGACGCCAGAGACAGAATAATAAAAACCGAAAGTTTCATGATGGATGATGCGGATATTGGTGTTATTGCCTTTGGTTCTATTGGTCGTGCTGCAAAAGAAGCTGTCTTACTCGCTCGTGAAGAGGGAATAAAACTTGGTCTCCTCAGATTAATTACGATATGGCCATTTGCAGCAAAAAAGATACATACGATATCAAAGCAATTAAAAGTAATTATAGTTGCGGAAATGAATTTGGGACAACTAAAACCAATGGTTGAAAGTGCAGCAAGAGGAGAATGCGAGGTTTATTCGATTGGAAGGGCTGATGGGGGAGTCGTAAGCCCATCTGAAATCCTCGAAAAAACAAAGGAGGTTGGGATTGAACACTGAAATTGCACGAAATTACCTGAGAATAGATAAATTCCCTTCCGTATGGTGTCCAGGTTGTGGACATGGAATAATTCTTGCTTCAGTCCTCAGGGCAATTCACAAAATCGGTTGGGAAAAAGACAAAACAGTTATGGTTTCAGGTATTGGCTGTGCAGGGAGAATTCCCGGATATGTGGACTTCTGTACACTTCACACAACTCACGGACGGGCACTGGCATTCGCAACAGGCATTAAATTTGCGCGACCCGAACTCAATGTGATTGCAGTTATGGGTGATGGTGACTGTGCTGCCATTGGGGGAAATCATCTCATACACGCAGCGCGACGAAATATCAACATTACCGCTATTGTATTCAATAATTCGATTTACGGGATGACTGGGGGACAGAAATCACCAACAACTCCAAGAGGTTTCTTCTCCACTACTTCGCCCTACGGAAATGCCGAACCTCCTTTTGACCTCTGTAAGCTAGTGAAAGCAGCTGGGGCAGTTTTCGTAGCACGTGGAACGGAATACCACATTCCTGCTCTTGATACGATAATTCATAAGGCTCTTCTGAAAAACGGATTTTCATTTGTCGAAGCAGTAAGTATGTGTCCTACAAGTTTTGGAAGAAGAAATAAATTGGGTTCAGATGCATTCGACAATATGCAGTGGTTAAAATCTATCTCAGTAACACAAAAAAAAGCAGAAAAATTGACCGAACAGGAGCTCGTGGGTAAAATAGTGACAGGAATTTTTGCGGATTCTGTGCGAGATGAATTTGTAGAATACTATGGAAGAAAGATCCTTAAGGAGGGGAAATGTCAAAGAAATTCGAAATCAGACTGAGCGGCTCTGGTGGTCAGGGCTTAATACTTGCAGGCAAGGTACTTGCGGAAGCCGCCGTTATCTATGACGGCAAAAATGCTACACAGAGCCAGTCATATGGACCGGAAGCACGTGGTGGAGCATCTCGCTCGGAAGTCATAATTTCTGACGCTGAGATTATTTTCCCAAAAGCACAAAATATCGACCTTCTTGTTGCTCTCACCCAAGAATCTTGTAATATCTACAGTAAAGACCTTAAAGATGATGGTATACTGCTTGTAGATTCAAAACTGGTAAGCAAAATACCCGAAGGAAAATTCAAGGTCTACAAGGTTCCAATAGTGGATATCGCCATCCGCGAAACGGGTAAGATGCTAACAGCCAATATAGTCGCACTCGGACTTGTGACTGAATTATCCGGAGTCGTATCCCAAAAAGCAGTTGAATCTGCCATCCTTTCACGGGTTCCTAAAGGAACAGAGGAAATAAACAAGAAGGCATTCCTTGCAGGTATAACAGAAGCTAAAGAGATTATGGGAAAAATAGCAAAGTAATTTTTCGGATAAAACCTATGAGGTAGCATTGCGTTTTGTAACTTATAAAACAAAAAAAGAATTCTTTGTCGGTTGCCTGTGGGACAAACATATTCTTGTTTTAAGTAAAATCTTCAGACACATTAATCAAGAAGAACCACCTATTTGGTTGTCAAATTTGGTGGCATTACTTACTCAGCCTGTATGGTTTGAAAAAACAAAAAAACTGGTCGGCATTGTTAAAGATACTACTTCAACCCCAGGGGGCATTGAAGAATTTGCATCCATGGGTCTATTAATAAATAGCAAAACAGCAAAAATCACCGCTCCCATTCTTAATCCAGATAAGATAATTTGTATAGGTCTAAACTATAAAGACCACTGCCAGGAGCAAAAAATACCATTTCCCAAAACACCCATTCTCTTTTCAAAATTCAGCACTGCAATAATTGGTAGGGATGCAAACATAGTAAAACCATCAGTTACAAAACAACTTGATTTTGAAGGGGAACTAGCCTTCATCATTGGAAAAGAAGGAAAACACATAAAACAAGCGGAAGCAATGGATTACGTTGCGGGGTATACAATATTCAACGATATAAGTGCAAGAGACATTCAATTTTCTGACAAACAGTGGCTGCGAGGAAAAACCTTTGACACATTTGCCCCTATGGGACCATATCTTGTCACAAAAGATGAAATTGGAGACCCACATAATCTGAACATAAAAGTTAATGTCAATGGAAAGATTATGCAGGATTCGAACACATCAAATATGATACACAAGATTCCTTCCCTTGTAAGTTTCATATCACAGGTTGTTACTCTTCATCCAGGTGATGTCATAGCAACCGGAACACCTTCAGGAGTTGGTGTCTTCCGCAAACCACCAGTTTTTCTGAAGGCTGGGGATAAAATATCTATTGAAATAGATGGTCTCGGGCAACTTACGAATTCTGTTGTTAATGCTTAATGTTTTTAGTTGACAAATAAAGATTTCAATGTTATATTGATTATAAACAAAGAATCATTTTAACAAAGGATTTTTTGTTTATCTTGTCTCTTGATTATTATGAATAATAGATAAGGATAGGTAGATTTGGAAAAGTTTCTAAGCAATAGCAATTATTTAACAATTCTGGACAATCTCAGTGATGGCGTATTTGTCACTGACCTTACAAGAAAAATTCTGTACTGGAACAAAGCTGCCCGAGAAATAACAGGATACAGTTCTTCTGATACTCTTGGAAAACACTGCTGGGAAGGTGTTCTCTCACATACGGACAAAAACGGAGTAAAGATATGTGAAACTGGATCCTGCCCACTTCTACAAGCCATTAATAACGAACGGCAGCATGAGATAGAAGCCTTTCTTCTTCATAAAAAAGGCCAGAGGATACCTGTTTTTATTAGAACAATACCTTTAAGAAACACCAAAAGTAAACTAATCGGTGCTGTGGAAATATTCAGCGACAATTCTATGAGGGTTGCCGTTAGACAGAAAATGGAAGAACTTACAAAAATGGCAATGCTCGATGCAACAACAGGCATTGGAACAAGGAAATTTATAGAAATCAATGTAAACGCTGTGTTGGACGAGGCAAAGAGGTATGGATGGCAATTTGGGGTCATCTTTGCCGACATTGATTATTTCAAAAAGGTAAATGACACGTTTGGCCACGATGTTGGAGATATGGTTTTGAAAATGGTTGCAAGAACGCTTGAGAGAAACATTCGTTCGTTCGATATTATTGGAAGATGGGGTGGTGATGAATTTCTTGGGTTATTGCTAAACATCAAGGAGAATCAGCTTTCCAATATTGCAGAAAAGCTCCGTTTGCTTGTCTCAGAATCAAGCCTTAACACTGGCGATGCAAGAATTTCCGTTACCATTTCCATTGGTGCCACAATGGTAACGAAAAAGGATACATTAGATAATCTAATCAAGAGGGTGGACAGTCTAATGTATCGAAGCAAGTCAAAGGGCAGAAATCTTGTCAGTATCGATACGATAAAAACCAAATAAAGGGGTAGTCTGCAAAATAGAAACTCCTGATTCAAAAGAGCACAATAGCACTTTAAAGGGAGGAATTATGGTTAGTCTAAATACAAAATATATGGGCTTTGAATTGAGCAATCCATTGATTGTTGCAAGCAGTAGTTTGACAAAAAACCTCGATGGAGTGAAACGATGCGCTGATGCGGGCGCAGGTGCAATTGTTCTAAAATCACTGTTCGAAGAACAAATCAATGTTGAAGTTAAGGATGTTGAGAAATACATTCTTCCATACTGGCACCCCGAAGCATTCGATTACGTCAGGCAAATGGGAATGGAACTTGGACCAAGTGATTATCTTGGTTTGGTAAAGCATGCGAAAAAAGCAGTATCAATTCCCGTAATTGCAAGTCTTAACTGCATATCACCCAAATGGTGGATTAGTTATGCAAAAAAAATAGTTGATGCAGGTGCGGATGCAATTGAGTTGAATATCGCAGTAATGCCGAGTGATCCTACCAGAGATGCAAAAAACATCGAAGCCCTTTATTTCAAAATCCTTGAGGAAGTGGATGCAAATATTGATATTCCAATTGCCGCCAAGATAGGACCATACTTCACTTCAATGGCTCATATGGCAAACGAATTAGGCAAGCATGGCGTTTCCGCTCTTGTGCTTTTTAACCGTTTTTATCAGCCAAATATTGATATTGAAAAACTTAAACTTTCACCAGGATACAATTTTAGTTCACCCGAAGAAATGGGACAATCCTTGAGATGGATTGCGCTTCTCTCAGGAAAGTTGGATTGTGACCTTGCTGCTGCGACAGGAATACACGACGCTTCAGGTGTTATTAAACAAATATTGGCAGGTGCAAATGTCGTCCAACTGTGCTCAACTTTGTATCTGAACGGTCTAAAACAAATTGGCATTATACTGGATGAACTCCTCCTCTGGATGAAAAAACATTCTTTTGAAACGCTCGATGATTTCAGAGGTAAATTGAGCCAGATGCAAAGCAAACATCCCGAATCATACGAAAGAATTCAATACATCAGAGCATTGGTAGGAACTGAATAAAAACTCTATTCAAACTTAACAAGATGAAAGTAATTCTTGAGACATGCTGAAATGAATCGAACGCATTATTTTCAGTAAGCCAAAATGTAATTAATAAAAGTGCACTGCAATGGATAAAAAAGAACACTGGGTTAGTTGTATTGACAATAAAAGAACAGTTAATCTTCTGCTAATTCTTGAAGAACTTACACGACTTCTTGATAAGTCAAAAAACCCATTCGTAATCATAGGCGCAATGAGCCTTCTATTGCAGGGCTACATAAGAGGATACAGGGTGCTCTGGGATATAGACCTTTTATTCAAAAATATAGATGCGATTATGGATCTGACTATGACAGAAAAATCAAAACGCCTTAGGATTGTGGAAATGGACTCAAGCATTGTTCAAAACAAGACTATTGGTAGTCTCCATACAGTCTGGTCGTTTGATAAAACCTGGTTCAATGTTGATTACATAGTAAAAACAGGCCTATTCGATTTCTATAATCCCTTGAAGAGAGGAAATCAGGCTTATCACATAGAAACCGTAAGATTCCAGAATAAAGATTACTATATCAAACTGTTGCTTGCAGATGTGTCCGATATATTTGTTGAGAAAATGACCTTTCCAAGAATGCAAAAACAGCTTCAGCAAAAAGACGATTTTGGAATTGACATAAGGCACTGCCTCTATATACTTTCTACACTTGGCAAGAAAAACCGGTTCTGGAAAAGGGTAAGAGAGAGTTCCCTCGAAATAAACCTCACTGCAGCTCTCAAACGAAACCTCCTCCACCTTGTTAGGATCAAAAACGAACTTGGTTACGAAGAAACGAAACTGCCACAAAATATCATAACAAGGATAAACAAACTGTAAAATGAGAAAACCACTCGAAATACTGAGAGATGATGCACAAGTTCTAGGCAATCACAACAAGAAATACATTCTCGCTATTGAAACTTACCTCGATACACTTAAAAAGAGATTGGAAGAAAAAGGTAAGGTTGACCAGGTTCATCTGTGGCATATGACGGACAATTTTGAAAGAGAGATGTCCATTGTTCTGCGTTCTGGCACAAATAAAAGGGAAAATCTGAATCTACTCGGTTGCTATTACTCCCTGCAATATCTACATATGAATCTCCTGTCCATAAATCGATTAAGACTTGTATCCTGTGCGAACAATGTAAGTATTTACAAAGATTTTATGCTGAGTATCGGTACTAATTTCAGAAAACTAACTGCAGCTTATATTTGCAACCTTCTCGAGGCTTTTTTGCCATCGAAGAAAACAATCGAATTCTTCATTGCAAGTGTTGGAACAAGAGCAGACCAGGACGACATAGATGTAGGCATTGTTGATGAGGGTTCGAAAAATAGAAGGTATTTAAATTCCGCAATTAGCAGAATAGCAAGAGAAATGCTTAAATTCGCCTGCTCAATCCATTTTCACCTCTCTGAACACATAAGCAAAAATAGTTATTGCGCGTCAATCCCCGAATACAATGAAGTTCTAAATAAGCAGATAAGAGATTTCATAATAATTTCCGAAATTCTTGGCGCAACAAGAATTGTAGGCTCCCCCGAGTTGTTTAATAGGTTTTCGAAAGAAATATCAGAAAGATATTTTTACAAGAAAACAAACATTAACACATACAACGAGGGTTTCCTCAGAGGAATTCTTGGAGAGGTAAAATCCTTGATAATTCGCCCTCTTGGAAAAACAAAAATACATCCAAAAGATGACGGCTTGAGGATTATCAAGGGTATCATTGCTGCTAAAAAAACACTGTTTGACATTCATGAAACAAATAACTGGGATATCATAGAAAAACTAAAAGAAAAAAACCCTGAAAGAGAAGACCAATACTGGCAACTTGCCAGAGCCCTTTCGTTCCTGGAAATTTTCAGATACTTATATCAACTTCTCGTTGTACAGGAAGAAGAAATAAGAATAAGAGAGCCTGGAGTATACAACAACATTTCAAACGTTGCCAGATTCCTCGGATATGTCGATATCGGAACTCTAAAGGCTCCAGAACATCTTCTTGTTCACTACTATGAATATGTAAACTACTTAAGGAATGTTGTTCCAGCGCTAATTGCGGATATTGAAAACCATCTCAGAACGAAAAGCATATTCGTCGACATCTTCAAGCAGCAAAAAAGGAAAATACCTGAGGAGAAAAACCTTGCAATAAAGTTTGTAAAAAACTTCCGTTTCTTCAGAGGTACAACATATTGGGAGGACATCCTTGATACTCTGAATTCTGACACTTCACTCCTGCACAGTTTTACAAAGGACTTGAATTCGTTATCAAAAAATCAGAAACGCACGGTTCTCAGCAGATATATAGACTGGGTTAATTATGATATCTATTCATTGATAAGACTGCTTGTTATCATAGAAAAATCCGGAACAAAGAATCAAACTCTTTTTCATCTTTTCAATTCAATGTTTCTTAACTCTATGAAGACATCCTCCCAGGTAACAAAAAGGCTTGCAAATATCTTTATGTGTTACAGAAAGCTAATGTATGGCTACCTTTCAATATTGGACAAAGAAGGTCTCATGTCTTTCAAAGCCAATTTAAATGACAGATACATAGAAAGAGAATTGGCAAAGGAAAGAGACAAACTTCGTTTTCTCACAGATTTGCTTTTGAAAACAAGTAGCTATTTCAAGAGATTTATGGATAGGGCAGCAGATATGTTTCCGCAAAGCATAAGTTACTTAAGCGAACCAGAAAGACTTGAAGAAATCAGTAAAGGTATCCTTGGCGAAGTCAGGAATATGGAAAGTGTCGAAGCAAAGAAAAAGGCGCTGGGCGATTACTATGATATCGAGTTCTTCAGAGTAGCAGTTGAGACAATTAACGGAGCAGCTGTTCAAGAAATAAATGCCGCGTTCAGCGAATTTTGTGATAACTATATAAATATGATATTTGATGTTTGCAAAGAAGAAGTTGAAAATGAACACGGAAAAAAGGTCTTCACTGGAGACCTGCTTGCGATCTTTGCAGCGGGCGGGCATGCAAGGGAACAGGCATTTAATGATGATTATGATCTTATTGTCTTGTTGGATTCAAGGAATGGGAAAATTAGAGAACTTTCAATGCGCGTTATTGCATTAATGAACCAGGAAATAACAAAGAGAGGCACTATTCCACATTACAGGTTTGCAGACCATTTTGGCAACTTCGTAGTTCTTGTGGATGAACTCGAAACACTGTTTAAGGAAGAAAATGAATACAGCTTTATAGATAAATCTCAGATTCTCGGTTCGAGAATCGTTGTTGGAAGCGAAAAATTCAAGAGAAAATTCGACAAAAGAATCATTTATCCCTACATATTTGCGAAGAAAAAAGAATACATTATGGATATGATTAAGGAAATTGATTCAAGACAAAAACAGGCAAAAGATGATTCGCTGCTTTCCAATGATATAAAAGAAGGGATTGGAGGACTGAGAGATATCGAAATGCTTATCCTAATCTACAAGGCAAAATATGAAATCAAAGAACCTGTGAACGGAAAGATATTTGATAAATTAAAAAGCCTGGAACCCTATCATATGAGGGAAATAGACACCCTTGGAAAAGCCTTCGACTACTTAAAGAATCTCAGAAATATCTATCGACTTACAGTAGCAGCCAACGATTCGATAGACTTTTCAAGCCTTGATGCAAGACAGAAAAAAATATTTAAGGACTTTCGGAAAAGAAGACACTCTGTAAACAGAGCAATGAAGTATTTATTCAGGAAATTATTTTAAGAAAATTACCTTTCGCGTTCTATTCAGTTCCTGACTCTTAAGAGAAATTCTGGCGAAATATATGCCGTAACTCGCTTTTCTCCCAAGATCATTTGTTCCGTCCCATGATGTTTTAAAAACTCCAGGAACCATCTTTCCATAAAACAATGTTTTGACTTTCCTACCCGTAATATCATAAATCTTGAAAGCGACATTCTTCTTTGAATATGAACTTTCGCCTTCCAGCAAGGGAATCGAGTAAGTGAATATGGTTCTTTCAGAGAATGGGTTAGGATGATTTCTGGAAAGAGAAAAGACCGTAGGGTAAACTACTTCCTCAGGTCTTTCGTTTGCACCGGTAATACCGAAAAATCGCATAATGGAATCAGCAAGAGCCTTCTTTGTCGATGGAGGAGAACCATCAACCAAACCACCGAACTCAAAAGAGGTTCCAACAGTTTTATATGAACCGCCATCGTATGCGATACCATTTGTATAAGAAGGAGAGACATTGTTAAATATCACAAAACTACCCCCACTTGTTCCGAGATGGTCCATCCATGCATTTTCACCATTGTATGTGAAACTCATCTGATTTGTAAAAGTCCCGCCTACGCCATTAATTGTATAAGTATCTCCAGACCCATCACTCTGACCAATAATGTGGAAATACGGATGTAAGCTTGTTTGTGTATCATAAAACCAGGTGTCTGCACCTTCCATATAGATGCGACCACCTGAACTCAGAAAAGAGCAGAGTGAATCAACAATCTGTCCATTTGAAAGCACATAATTGTTCGGATAAACACCCAGGCAAATGAATATTGCCTTGTACGCCTTCAGAATTTCGAGATAATCAGTGACAGTTGTCGAGTAATCTCCTTTGTAACCCGCTGCTATTAGAGCGGCGTTGATTTTTGGACCACTGGAATGGTTTTCATCGGGATCCCAAATAAAGAAGTCACCTCCTACACCAACCTTTATGATAAATTCTGTGCTGTCAATGTAACCCTCACTTGAAGAGAATATCAATCTCATATTTGCATCAGTCCCTGTGGGCGTAAGAGAATCAGCTTTCAGGAGAAAAGATGTACCTTCCTTTTCCTCCTCTGGAAGCAAATCTCCGTATGTAGCAGTAGAATCGATGCATTCAATATACTGGTTGAGAGTTCTAAGTTTCGCAGAAACTGCAGTTGCCTGTGCAGAGCCACTATTCTTCAATCTACAGTAAACTTTGGCAGTTTCACCTGGGTCGAGCACTCCATTGCAATTTGCCATACCGGAATCATCCACGGCAAAAGAAAGTAGTTCTATGTTGGGTGCTAACACAGTTATCTCAAAATGTGAAACCCATATGGAATCATTCAAATCATATACATCCAATTGAAACAGAATTTTGTGCTTATTCGGTGTGGACGTTGAAACCGTAAAATCATAATCATCCTGCGACATTATACTATCACCTGCCGCTATGTTGCCAAACTGTTCGATAGTATCAGTGATTGCAATAAGTGCATCATCCGAGGATAGTATGGCAGAAACACCGTATACATCCTGATTGCCATAATTTTTTAGCATCAAGGGAAGCTCTATCTTTTCCCCTTCATTGGGAATCCCATCATTATTGCCGTAACTTGTTCCCAGCGTGTCATCATCAATAAAGTATTTGTAATAACCAGGCCAGGGACCGTTTACATTAACAAGGCAATAGCCATAATAAGGAAAATGATTCTTTGCAATCACCGAAATTGAAATTGTATCTGAAACAGTGACAAAAATATTCAGTCCAACTGCACCCGAAGAATCGGTATGACCTCCCGAATATATTACTGTATCCATTTTTGCAACAACAAAAGCGTTTGCAACCGGACCATTTTTGTCCCTTACAAGAACCCACAAGACACTTTCTCCCATTGGAACAAGTGAATCATGCGAAACAAACATAGATTCGGGAACATCTGTCCTGAGAAGTAAGGTTGGATCTCCGAGAATGAGATATGTGTTCATCTGTGTAATCGTTGTATCACTCATTCCGCAAACTTCGTACATATTCATCTTACCCCTCACGGTTGCTTCACCGAAAGAAGCTAACCCTTCTGAGAATACTCCCCTATAAATGCCTCTATCAAGTTTATTATTGTGTTTTGTATGTGTGTTCCAGGTAGGTCCAAAGAAACTAACTGCACCCTTTTCGGAAGTTGGAGTTCCATTTCGTAACCACTGCTCACCAAAACAGGTATTATCATCAAACTTGGCAACACCACACCCTACACTCGTTACAATAGGGAGTTTCCTGCCATTATTGAGGGATTGCACTGTAGATACATCGTATATCTGGCCAAAACTTGCATACCATCCGGAACTCCACCCAGGACCCCTGTAATTCAGAAAGCCTCTTCCCTCATTGACGATATTCGTTATCGCAGTTCTCATAGGATATGCGTTTGAGTAATTTCTTGCAAAAATTGTATCAACATAATCATAACCATCAGCTATAAATAATCCTCTAATCCATATTTTTGTATCCGGTTGCGAAGGATATTCATCGGAAGCAATCATTATTGCCTTATTATACCATGTTGTTTCTGCCATATATGGGGAACTTTCGTAATTGATAATTTTGTTTATTACAGTTTGCAATTGAAATGAATTCTGAATAGGTAATCTTCCACCACAGATATCAGGGAATATGTCATTTATGCTGTCAAGCGCAACATAGTAATTATCATTTGCATAGGTTCCTGGAAAGCCACTATTGTCGTATGTGTATTTAACCGGAAAAATCCCGGCATCTCCAACAGCCAGAAAATAATCAGGGGCATGAGGCCAATTGTTATAGGCATTAAGCACATAGTTCCTAATATCGTCATAGGTAGGATTGGAAGAAATATCAGAAAATTTGATGAGTTTGGTAATTATACCCTCTTTTTCTTTCCATTCGACAAATGGAAGCATATCATTATAGTATGTATCCGGTGTTATTATTAAGTAAAGAACACTATCGGAAACGAAGCGACTGCTTTCAGGAAAATTCAGAATAGACTTTTTGTAAATATGTTCAAATGCTTGAGAGATATGTTCCCGTGGGAATACTCGCTCGTTTTTTCCACTACCACCCGATTTTTCTATGTTCAGGACAACACTTCTTGTAATTTGAATCTCACCTTTTTGTGGAAAATATTGAACCGGGAAAAATTGAAACCTTATTATTCTAAAATCTCTCAAGAGCTGTGGTTCATCAAGAACAAATTGCTTTTCAGGATAATCCGAATATGGAATCCTGTTCACAAAATTACATTTAACGGAATATCTGTCAATTTGCGATATCTCGCCTTTGAATGCACCTCTGTTTGAGATAGCAACAATGCCTGATATATATGGAACCCCGGGAAATCCATTCCTTTTGAGCACTTCAAGCGAACCCATAGTAAACCCTTCACTATCCACTGTTTGTGCATTCACGCCTGGAAAATCAATTTTGAGTTGAACAAATGAAGGTGTAGAAGAAAGAATTTCTACCTTTGCATTATCTCCCGCTACAGCATCAAGCGCAATGGAAAAAGCAAAGAGAAGCAAAATTGCTATGCTTTTCACAATATAACTACCATTCTACAATCACAATTCCATCATATTTGTCAACAACCAGAGCATAATTATCTTCCACCCATACGGCATTTGCATACGAGGTCTCCACTCCTCCAATCAATTGCGGTAGTGTGGGGTCAGAAACATCCAATACGACCAAACCGTTATTCTCATCAGCAACAAATGCTGTGTCTCCTTTCACAAAAATCCCTCTTGCATTATCTTCAGTATCAAAACTACCGACTATGGAAGGCGAGGTAACATCATACACATTAATTATCTCAATCCCTCCTCTTCCGTCAGCTACAAAAACAAGCGAGTCTTTCACAAAAACATTGTATGCATAACCCTTTGTATCACATTCCCCGACAATTTCAGGTTGATCGATTTTACTAATATCGACAATAGAAAGACCCAGTTCGCCACACGCAATATATAGATATGTTGAGTCCCTGACCAAACCGTTCTCGTAACCGGGCACATTAAAAGTATAAAATGGTAGAGGAAAACCAGGATAGCTGGGGAAAATTTGCAGAACCAGCATCCCCTGATCCTTTTCCGCAGTAAATATATAGGACATTGTATCCATGTGGGGAGAAACTATTACAAGGTCAGTTGCATTATCATCACCTCCAGCACCAAGACTCTGCCACACAGGTGCAGTAGGATCGTTAAAAAGCACGGTTGAAACCCCATTCTTGCCCACTGCAAGATATGCAAATGAATCCAATAAAGCAATTGCTTGTGAACTCCCGTGTGTATCACATTCTCCAACAAGTGTTGGATTTCCGATATCCGTAAGGTCAAGAATTGCAAACCCCCCTTCCCCTTCGGCAATGTATGCAGTGTCATTTCTCATTACAACATCCATCGCATAACCTTTTGTCTGATAAATCGATACTATCTTGAAAGGATTCGTATCAATAGAGAAACTGACCACATTTGACCAATCACTCCATTCACTGTCACCTGTTTCAACAGCTATCCTCCAATAGTAAAGACCGTCTGTGAGAATCGTATCAGGACTGAAATTCGAAACTACAATTGTGGAATCATCAATTATTGGTGAGTAAAATGTATTATAATCGTCCACCTGTATTCTATATTTTACTGCATTCAGAATAGCATTCCAGGTGAATGTGGGTTGATTTGCATCAACTGTATCATTTACTGGAGAAATAGGAACCGGAGTTCCTGCTGCAACGATAAATTTTCTAACCTCTGACCAAACCTCCCAACCTGAGTTCTTCTGCCTTGTTCTAACACGCCACCAGTATTCCCTGTCGCTTAATGAAATAGGAGAAACAAAAGAACTCTCCGTTATACTCGAATCGTCAACAATATGGGTGTAAAAAGAATTCCTATCATCGATTTGAATTTCGTATCGGTACGCATAGGAGACGGCATTCCATGAAAAACTGGGTTTTGTAACCACAAGGACTTCATCCGCACCCGGCTCAATAAGATTAACAAACTCGGGCTCCATTGGATTTTTCCGTCGTCCGCAACTTAGGACAATGAATATAAAAACCAGAAAACACGGCAATAATACCTTTTTCATAATGGTTTCACCTACTTCTTTTTACAACATAAAAGATATATCATTTTCCACCCAATCTGTCAAGAAAAATGTCGGTTTTTCCTTCCCCTTTAGTTTCGCAAAAAAAACTTGACAAGGAAACCTATTTTTGATAGTATACTTTCGCATTATTTGGAGCATTAAACTGAAAGGATGATAGGTGAATAGTAGGTATTTTTTGCTTTTATGTCCACTCTTAGTTTTATTCATTCATTCCTGTTGTACATATAGTTTTTCAGGCGTGACAAGTGGGATAAAAAGTATTACAATCCCCATGTTTGACAATGAATCCCTGAGATACGAACTCGAAAATACATTTACGAAGGCAGTGACAGATGCTTTTATCGAAGACAATAGACTTAAGGTCGCAAGTGAGAAAACAGCCGATGCAATCCTTCTGATAACAATCAAAACATTTGAAAGAACACCCTATTCATACGACGAATCTGAAAATGTGAAAGAATACAAAATAAGCATTTCAGCAGACATACTGCTCAAGAAAAGAGATTCCGAAGAAGAACTCTTTAAGGCAAGCAGTTTTACAGAATGGGCAACCTACTATCCAGAAACTGAAGTTGAAGAAGATGGAATAGATAGAGTTGCAAAAAAATTTTCCGAGAAGATTCTAAGAGGAATATTAGAATCCTGGTAGAAAAAATTAAGGCTCCACTTCTTACGAATCTGCTTCAACAACTTTAAAGGAGGTAATATGGGCGAGGAAGAAAAAAGCGGTTATGAAAAGCAGCTTAATACAGGAGAAATTCTTTTCAAGGATGGAGATCCTGGGGATGAGATGTACCTGATTAAATCCGGAAAAATAAGGATTTCCAAGCCTTCCGGAGAGATAGAAAAAACCCTTGCTGTCCTGAAAGAAGGCGATTTTTTCGGTGAAATGTCCGTAATCGATGGAAGCCCAAGATCCGCAACAGCAACAGCAATTGAGCCAAGCGACCTTGTGATATTCGACCGAGAAATTTTTATGAATCAAGTTAGAGAAAACCCTCTTATTGAATATGTTCTTCATACTCTCATCAGAAGATTGAGGGAAACAGATGAGCAAATTAAATACCTACTTATAAAAAATGAAGAAAAAAGACTTATTGCAATGCTTCTAACAAAGGCAAGAGAGGGAACGCAAACAGATAAAGGCACTCTCATTAACTTCTCGTTTTCCTACGAAAGTTTCGCTGACCTCGTTGGAGCAACCTTAGAAAAAACAACATCAATAATTGACAACTTGTTAAAAGGGAAACTTATTGTTGTAGAAAGCGATAAAATATATGTGGGGAACCAGAGAAACCTTGAAGAGTATTTGAGTTATATCACTTTAAAGGAGAAGTTCGGAGGTTAGGCAGAGAATACACACCTACCTTTATAGTAAACGGAAAATATACTCTTTAGTGCTCTATCGAGAACAACAAGGTTGGCTTCCTTGCCTGTTTTTATTTCTCCTTCTGTGCCGAGAGAAAATCCCGCATAAGCACTATTATGTGTATAACAATATATACTATCTTCCAAACCAAGCCTTTGACAATCGAACGGAGCCTGAGTTGTTCCTTCAATTCCTATAAGAGGCGAAAGGGGCATACAATCTGAACCAAAAGCCACTGTTATACCTGCTTTAACGAGGATTGCAATAGGATTATTCAATCTATACCTCTCACCAAGTGCTTTCTCATACATTCCACCTGCCTCTGACCAACGATATATAAAGTTCGGCTGCATAGAAAGAACAACACCGAGCTCTACAAGTCTTGAAATATCTTCTTCGTCAACCAACTCGCAGTGCTCTATTCTATGCCTTAAGGGATTTCCATTACTTATCCTATTTTCGAATACATCTATAATTCCTTTTATTGCCCTGTTTCCAATAGCATGTATGATAAGTTGCATTCCCGCCTCGTTTGCCTTTCTCAACACACTACTTATTTCATCTTTTGTAAGAATGACGATTCCTTTGTTTCGAGGACTATCTTTATAGAAAAAAGTGTTCGCCGCTGTTCTTGCGCCAATCGAGCCATCTGCAAAAATTTTGATTCCCCCGAAAATTGTTTCCCTAAAATCGAAACGCGGCTTTGCTACATATGAAATATCCGGGGCGGAAATGTATAATCTGACATTCAGGGTCATCTTCCCGGTATTTCCCAATTGCTCATAATAGTCAAGATGTTCAGATTCCGCAATCTCGTTTACAGATGTAACTCCCAGACTATTCGCTAATTTCACCGCTCCCTTGAAACCCTCAGTCATTTCCCTTCTAGAAGCTGGAAATATTTTTGACATATTTAGTGGAACATCCTCTTTCATAACTCCTGTTTTCCTATCAACACCCCCCCACTTACCAGGAATTTTCTCGAGTGCCAGCGTATTGGCAACTGCAAGATGACCGCAAATCCTTCGAATTACAAGAGGGTTGGCGGGAGCAATCCTGTCAAGCACTTTTTTCTCGGGTATCTTTTTGTTTTGCCAGCCACTTTCGTCAAAATCACTTACTATGACAACTTGCCCGTTTTCATAGTTGTTCAATGATTGTCTCAGTATTTCCAGAGCATCCTCGGGACTCACCGCAGAAGCAAGACTGGGTCTCATCATTGCAATCCCTTTCTGGAGCAGGTGGGTATGAGAGTCTATAAAACCCGGAACTACCATTTTGCCCTCAATACTTGTTGTCTCTACATCTTCATATTTCTTTGAACCAAAATAGACCTCTTTTATTGTCTCTCCATCAATCAAAATATTTCTTCTCACAATCCTTTTATCCGGGAGAAAAACTTCTCCGTCAGCAAGTTGAAATCTATTCACCGCCCGCATCCTCGATTTCCTCCATCTTTTTAACTGTTATGTAGCCTTTATCATTAATCTCTGGTGCTGAAGATGGAAAATCCTTCTCGGATAAATTGCGAATTAGATTCACCGCATATTTATTTACATCAATAAAAGGAATACCAGGTCTTTTTATCGTGAGAGGAACAATCCTTCCTTTTAGAAAAGTCCCGTCCTCTGATAAAGAAATCTTCAATATCAGGCTTTTACCCGTTACCCCACCAAGACCGAATCTTCCGTAAACACAGAAGTTGCCAAGACTGTATGCGACCAGTTTACCTTTGTAAAGCTCTATAGCCCTTGGCACATGTGGACCGCTCCCTAGAATAAGGTCTGCACCATTGTCAATTGCCTTATGCGCAAACTTAACCACATTACCCCTCGGCTCACCGTAAAGATGCTCAAAAACATCTTTTGTATGCAAGGCACCTTCTCCTTCGCTACCAGCATGCATTGATATGATGAGAATGTCAAAACTGTCACTGTAAGATTTAATTGTTCTAAATGACCTATCTTCATCAAGTATGTTATATGTACTGCTGTATGTGGAGAAAGCGATCAGTCCGACTCTTAAACCTTTTATGTTAAGACGAACTATATCCCCAATAGAACCAGAATGCGCGATGTGTAGACTATCGAGTGTCCTCACCGTAGTCTTGATGCCGTTTGAGCCAAAATCCCTGATATGATTATTTGCAAGACTCATACAGTTGAATCCTGCATCTGCCAGGTTAGAAGCATATCCTGGTGGACACCGAAAAGCGTATGCTCTTCCACTCTTAATATTCTTACTCGTGTACCCACCAACGGCAAAAGGCCCCTCAAGATTGCCAAAAACAATATCCGCCACAAGACTATCCTTAACATTATCAAAAAGATGTTTTCCGGATGAGGGGGGGAGAATTGGACTTGGAAAATCAGAGCCCATCATAATGTCACCGACAGCAGACAGCGTGATTTCAAGAGTATCCTCAGTTGCGTCAGTAGTACTGACATAATTTTCTTTTGTCGTATCTTTAATATCTTCCCTGTTACCATCTCCAGCACCGCAGGAGAAAACAATAAAGAAAACAACTGCACCAAGCATTATCTTTTTCATAAGCATTGGCATTATATGCAAATTCATTAGGTTGTCAATACATTTTTATTGACAATGGTGGCCATTTCTGATACTTTTAAAAGAAAGCACAGCAACCACAGCGCATGGAATGGTCTTAATTTTTCGATTGCAGAGTTGGTTAACCGCAAAAAAACTGTGGATAAATGGCATGCTATAAAAATACGGAGAGGGTGGGATTTGAACCCACGATCGCGATTTCTCACGATACACGATTTCCGATCGTGCTCCTTCGACCAACTCGGACACCTCTCCAACGCAAGCATATTAACAGCAAATCGACTTTTGGTCAAGTGAAAAAATGAAAATCAACAGTGACTGGAAGAAAATTTATAGTGAATAAGAACAAACTGTTAGAGAAACCTGTGAAATATCTGAAGGGCGTTGGACCCCATTGGGAGAAACTTCTTAACAGAATGGCAATAACTAAAATTGGTGACATTCTTTTTCATATCCCAAGACTCTATATAGACAGATCAACCATTACAAAAATCGAGGACGCACAACCCGGAGAAATAGCTAATGTCGTCGGAGAAGTTCTCTCATTTGAATCAAGAAGGACAAGAAAAAGAATAGACATCCAAACGGCGCTCATACAGGATGAAGCAGAGGGTCTTATGTTTCTCAAATGGTTCAAACAACCCTATCTCAAAAATGTTGTTACGAAAGGTGCCACTATTATGGCAAGCGGTGAAGTTTCCTTCTACAAAGGGAAACAAATGCTTCACCCGGATTTTGAAATCATAACAGATGAAGAGTCAAATCCTCTTCACACGGGCAGGATTGTGCCATTTTATCCCCTGACTGAAGGGATGTCCCAAAAAAGAATGAGAAGGATTATTGACAACGGTGTTAATCTCTACCTCGATTCTATGGAAGAAACTCTTCCAGAATGGATGATTGCAGAAGAAAAACTGCTCCCGCTTAAGGATGCGTTATACAAAATACACAGACCGGAAACCTTTGATGATATACCAAAGTCAAAAGAAAGATTGAAATTCGAGGAACTATTTTATCTCGAACTTTTGCAAGCTGTCAGGAAAAAAAGACTAAAAAATAGGGAAACAAACATTAAAATAAGGGACGGTGGAGAACTTGCTCGCAAATTCATAAAACTACTTCCTTACAAACTAACCAGTGCCCAGAAAAAGGTTATAAAAGAAATAAGAGATGATTTAATAAGCGGAAAACCTATGCATAGAATGCTGCAGGGTGATGTAGGCTCAGGTAAAACCGTTGTTGCTATTCTTGCATCTGTCCTCATTATAGAGAGTGGTTACCAGGTTGCAATGATGGCACCCACTGAGATTCTGGCAGAACAGCATTTCTTAGGTATAGGGAAAACACTTGAATCGATAGGTATAAAGACTGGTTTACTTATAGGTAGTGTAAAGAAAAGTGAAAAAGAAAAACTATATACATCGCTTGCAAAAGGGGAAATAGATCTTGTATTTGGAACACATGCTTTGATAGAGAATGTTGTGAAATTCAAAATGCTTGGACTGGTAGTGGTCGATGAGCAACACAGATTCGGTGTGCTGCAAAGAGCCAAACTGCTGGAAAAAGGCGAAACACCACATTTCCTTGTTATGACTGCAACACCCATTCCAAGGACCTTGTCTATGACCCTTTATGGCGATTTAGATATTTCTATCATAGACGAAATGCCACCGGGAAGGAAAGAGATAATAACAAGATGGACAGGAGAAAAAAATAGAGGTAAACTTTATGATTTCATAAAAAAGAAAATAACAGAAGGAGAACAGTGTTATATAGTATATCCACTTGTGGAAGAATCTCTAAAGATGGACCTGAAGGCAGCAACAGAAATGTATGACTATCTTAAGGAAAATGTGTTTAAAACAGAAGGCGTCGGGCTTTTGCATGGACGAATGAAAACAGAAGAAAAGGCAGCTGTTATGAAATCTTTTGCAGAAAAGAAAATAATGGTGCTTGTTTCAACCACTGTAATAGAAGTGGGTATAGATATGCCGGAAGCAACAATAATGGTGATTGAACATCCGGAACGATTCGGTCTTGCACAGCTTCATCAAATGAGAGGAAGGGTCGGAAGGAGGGATAAAAAGTCTTACTGCATACTTTTTTCCCCTGGAAGAGTCTCTGATGAGGCGAAAGAGAGGTTAAAAACCATTGAATCAACCTCGGATGGATTCAAGATTGCTGAAAAAGATTTGAAACTACGCGGACCCGGTGAGTTCTTCGGTACGAAACAACACGGCTTACCGGACCTTCGATTTTCAGATATTTTAGCAGACAAAAAAATCCTCCAAAAAGCCCGTAAAAAGGCATTCCAGGTCATCAATGAAGACCCCCAATTACTCAAACCTGAAAACAAATGCGTACGTGAACGTTACCTGGAAAAATATATGGGCAAGGACAAACTCGGCGATGTGCTGTAATCGCAGCCCTTGAGGAGCGAAAAATCCTTTGCTATGTCATTGCGAGTTTCTTACCTTAACTTCTTCCGAAGCAATCTCATACTCCCCTTCCAGAGATACCATTATGAATAATGTCATTCCGAACTTGTTTCGGAATCTCGTCGTTTCACCATCTCGCATTACATATTCTATTCTCAACAACTTTCAAAAAACCCTCCGGATCGCAATCCGGAGGGGGCCAGTGAACAAGCAGTCCACTGGTGATGATTCTACACAAAATATACAAAAAATAGTCAGATTTGTCAAGAACTTTTTCTGATTAACTTGTATTTACCATCGTATAATTAGGGATAAGGCCCATTTCTTTAATTAGTCGCTGTCCCCATTTAACCATTTAACCCATTTAACAGCTCAATTTTCCACAATCTTGTTGCCAGGGTTGGATCGTTACAGTTAAACGCGTTGCTCTCCTGACGTTTTTGATCTCCGGTGGCATGCCAGGAACAGAGAGCCTGCTGCCAATGGAGGCAGGACCATTGTGAAAAAGGCTATGCCAGCCAGCAAGAGTAGTGGGCCAAGAGAATCTCCAGGGCCAGGTACTGTAAGGCAAAAAATAATAATGGATACTAATATCAGCACGCCATCTGCCAGTAGCACTCCTCCTCCCAATGCTTCTTTTCCCCACACGCTCGCGATGATGGCAGCTCCGATATACATCAGAGAAGCTATGATCACGATGGTTATATGAACCGCTGATGAGAAATGTCCCTCTCCAGTAAGACTAGCTAAAACGAACCATGTCCAAAAAAGCGCCCAGAACGCCCAAGGTATTGACAGAAATCGTGCGACCCAACGCATCGACTTAACTGGCAGTGTACCAGTAGAGCTAATGTTTGACATGATAACCTCCTTTATTCATCATCGGAAAGAATGAAAGTTTAATTCTAAGGTTGTTCCACGCGAGTGTAGTTTAAACTGCCGGCACCAAACGGATCACGCTTCTTGCCGTCCTGCCAACATTCTGCGCAGTCAATATCCGCCCTTATCCCCTTTTCGTCGAAGTGACCAACTATCCAAAATCTACCACATTGGACTTCACTGGTTACGGAACCGTTCAAATCGCCAACAATAATATAATCCGTTGCCCAACCCAGACTTCTGAATAGCCAACCGCGGTTTCTCTTGAAATATGCATCTTGCATGGTAGCATCACCAACTGCGCCTTCAACCGTTCCATCTTCGTAAAGATTGAAACTAATCCGCAATTTGCCAACGCGAGTCTCGGCCACAGTTTCCCATGCTCCAACCAAGGCTTGTGGAGGAGCTATTTTCGACTTCGGGTAAAATACTTCAAAAGCAAAAATCACAATCGGACTGATGATAAGCAGGGTGATAATTATTTTCTTTTTCATTGTAACAAACCTCCTTTCAGTGGGTAGGATTCAACTTCCTTTCTCATCCCAACGCCGGTCAGTCAAGAGCAGGTGGTCATATAATCTTCTCAAGCTTTCTTTTGAGCCTTTCATCTTTGACTCCAGAAGCCTAACATAGGTTTATCTGTACTAATATAATAACAATCACGGCTCATAATAGGTATATAAACCTTCTTTGCTTATTCCTTTTTCTATTCACTTATTCTCTTTATTTATGAAGTTTTTAGCCCCGCTTACAGTATTGTATTGTGTTTACCATACATCTGGCTTCTTTATCTCGGTTCCATCAGGCAAAACAACAGGATCTGGAAATTGACATTTTATACATGTTCCCAACTTAATGGAGAATGACTCTGGTGCAATCTTTGCAAGTTCAGTATTGGTACGTTTGTACGGAAAAGCAAAGAAAACAGGCTTATTAGGGAATACGCGCTTGCAGGTGACGATTGCCGGTGCAAGGTCTGTGTCACCTGTCATCAAAATAACAGTATCACATCGATCTAAATGGCAAACCTCGAACAACTTCGTAGCAATCGCAACATCGGTTTCCTTTTCTTCATGAGTGAAGAAATCTTGATTGCAACTTTTGCAACGGACGGTCTTCTTCTTAAAGCGTCCAAGCTCAACACCGACTCCAGATGCCCGTAGACACCTCATGTAAAGTGCATGCCGATCGATCTTGCCTTGTCCGAGATGTGTGGGAGATGCAGAGAAGTAGTAAATATGCTCTAACTCTGCTCTTTTGCCACCAACTTGACCTGCGAGAGGGAGATATGAACAACATAGCTTTTTCAGATCAAGCCACTTGGTGCTGGCGCAATTGCCATCATGATGTGCTTCAACTAAAGAGTGATAGAGGTTCAATCCATCAACAAGAAAAATAGTTCTGTTCATAATTCAACCTTCAAAAAACCCTCCGGATCGCAATCCGGAGGGGGCCAGTGAACAAGCAGTCCACTGGGGATGATTCTACACAAAATATACGATAAATAGTCAAATTTGTCAAGAACTTTTTTGCAATTGAACCCTTCATTGTCACTAAGCCAGACTCGCCTCAGCTTCATTACAGAATCTAAGTAGCCGTACCATTTTAGGTTGCGTAATTCCAGATTTCAGTTTCCAGCCTGAACTCACTCCACTCCCTGTCCCGATTTTGCACCCCGTTTTACTTAAATAGAAGAAGAACCGGAAATTTTTAGTTTTCCCAATAACTCACCAAGGGATTTCTCTTCTTCTAAAACAGTTTTTAATTCATACCCACACTCTCTGGAACAAACAACAAATAAAACATCATTCCCTCCTCTTTTTGAATCTGAATCATCCATAGGTACAATTGCAAAAATAGTTTTATTTAGACTTATTATCTTTATTGGCATTACTTTGCCTTCGTATTTAGATAGATCTACTTCTGGTTTCGATTTAATACCTAAACTAAATATCTCCTTATTTTTCGGTATACTTTTACCACACCAAGAGCAAATTCTTAATACTTTGGATAACTTGGGATTTTTCTTTTTAATTTTCATCCGAGCATTTCCACTAATATGAATCGAGTTTTTCTTTTGCTATTTGCTTAAATTTCTTTCTCAATTTTTCCTTGAATGCTTTCCCAACCACATTAAACACTTTTAATAACGCAGGGAAAGTGTTCTTTCCTCCAATAAAGTCCCAATACTCGTCACCAACCAAAAAATTTTATTTAGATTCCGTAGCATTTTCAATTGCTGTTTTAAACACAGTCTCTATGTCAAAGAACAATCCTGATTCAATCCCCTTTTTTACAGAACAAATTTCATCATCTGTTAACCTTCGGTCGATTAGTTTTTTTGCCTCTGTTTGGACCCACTCGATTGAGATCTCAAAAATATTTTCGTTTTCCCTCATTTCTATCTTCCTTTCTCATAATCCAATGTTATATATTAATCCTCCTCCAGTTTTTCCCAGTCAATCACACCCTTGGAATTATAAAATTCTTTTCCAAATTCGAGTGTAAATTTGTTAATCATTTGAGAATAAGACTTCAAAAAATCCTCATTTTTCTCTTTTGCTTTATGTCCTAATGGCTCTATAATTTCTGTATAAAGATTGATACTTCCAGAAACGAACTTCCAAAACCACTTATTTATTCTCCCTTCACCTTTCCTTACATTAAAAATTTCTTAAACCCTCAAATCATAAAATAAGTTTATCTGTACTAATAAAATTACAATTTCATTTAGTCTTTCGCTTTATCTTCATTTATTAAAATATATACAGACAAATACATAAGAAGTCAAGGGAAAACCCTCAGTTTTCTTCCTCATCCAGGTTCACAGCAATCGATCTATTTGCTGAGCCTTACAGCTGTACCGTAAGCAAAAAGTTCAGCTGCACTGCCCACAACACTCGTAGTCATATATCGAACATTAATTACTGCATCCGCACCCATCTCTGCAGCTTGGGCAATCATCCTATTTGTAGCTGTTACCCGAGCGCTGCCCATCATCTCTGTGTATTCAGTCAATTCACCACCAAGAATCAACCTGACCAAGGCGGATAGATCTTTGCCAAGCCAGATAGCAAACACCGTATGACCCTGTACAAGACCAAGAATCTTCGTAATCTCTCGACCAGGTACTATTGTGGAATTCAATAGCAAAACCGAGAGGTCAGACCCAGCATTCAGTGATGCTTTTGCTAATGTCTTGCTTATCTTTTGTTCAAGAGCCACTGTAAGCAGGACTAGAAGGATTCCACCCAGAAAGCAGAAAACCGCTATCCTGAGCCACCAGGGCACGACAGGATCCTGTTCAACGATCAAGCCCCACGGTATACCTACAAAGACTGTAACGAACAGTCCGAGCACGAAAGCCAATGAACCAATATGTCGAATTACTTTCATACTTCCTCCTTTTGAATCACTGATATCTCAGCTAATCATTACTTCCTCTTTATTGTCATTTCTTAATGATATTTATGATTTCAAACGCTATTTCTTCAATCGGCTTGTTTGTAACATTAATAACAGAGCAACCTCGGTGTTTCTGAAATATCGATTCTGCATATGCCAGCTCATTCCTCACATAGTCTAAATCTGAATATTTTCCAGTGGCTCCTCCCAAATGTTCGGCTCTGACACTCCGTAACATAGCCAAACGATGCGCACTTGTTGTCAGTCCAAAAACGCGTTCACCGGGAAGTTTAGATACAATATCCGGTAATCTAATTCCCAATATTATTGGAACATTGGCTGCCAACCAGCCCTTGAACGCCAAATAAATACTAAGCGGTGTTTTGAAAGTTCTGGAGACACCTAAAATTACTATTTCAGCCTTTTCTAACTCTTCTATTTTCTGACCATCATCGTGACGAAAAGCAAACTCCACCGATTCAATTCTCTGAAAATAGGACTTGTTTAACCGACGAAATATTCCGGGCTTTTCAGATGGCGAATCAGAAAATTGATGAGACAATTGTGCCAAAAGGGGTCCCATCAGGTCTATTGTTTCCACATCATGAAGCCGTCCGAAATTCAAAATCTCGTCCCGCAATTTCCTGGATACAACGGTATGAACAATAAAACCTTTTGAATCCGCAACTTCTTTAACGATTTCCAGAACCTGATGCTCATCTCGCACATGAGGTCTTATGATAAGCTCAATCTCTGTTTCTTCATACTGGGTTAACGCAGCTTTCATTGCCTGTTCAGCTGTCCTCCCTGTTCCATCCGAAACCACAAAAATCTTATACATTTCCCTTATTGGCTAAACTATGCTTTGCCATTATCCATAACATCCAAACACCCACCATTATAGACCCCCACATACTAACGAATGCAAGCAGACGAACAAAGACTGCAATGCTCGTATCCCAGGAGAGAATATGCATACGAGAGAGTAAATAATGCCAATCGTGAATAGCATCACCTCCACCCACAGTGACTAAAGAGAGCATTTGAGCACGGGCATCTGCCACATAAGTCGCTACACTATAAAGATTCGTAGCAAACCAGACACCACATACCGTTACAGCAAAATAATCCGGTTGAAATATAAACATAACAGCAGAAGCCAACGGCACAGCCAATTGCAGGATAGTTCCGCCAGCTACCATAATAAATTCACCAGTAAAGCGAAATAGGATATGCCCTAATTCATGAATGCCAAGATTTATCCCGCCAAAAATACTGGTATACAGTGGATTAGCCAGATGTCGACACCCCACATAAATGAAGAAAATTAGTAGCAAAGCCCTTAGATACCATATGCGTCCCTTGCACCAGGCTTCAATTTTCTTGCGTACTCTCTGAAATTTAAACATTCTTAATTCTGTCTATGACTTCTTTCTTTTTCTTCTCAAAAACCTTCTCGTTCTTTGCCTCTATGTTGAGGCGTAGGTAAGGCTCTGTATTAGATTTCCTGAGATTAAACCACCAGTTGTCGTATTCTACGGTTAATCCATCAAGGAGTGATATATTCCCGTCCGAATAAATGTCTTTCATCTTCTCGATGATTTCATCTTTCTTATCGGTCTTGAAGTTCATTTCTCCTGTTCCAGGATATTTCATTAACGGTTTTACAAGTTCGCTTATCGGCTTCTTCTTTCTTGAAAGTGTCCTCAATACATAGAGAAAAGTGATGACACCGCTGTCACAGTAGAAATTCTCTCTAAAATAGTAATGTCCGGCAAGTTCACCACCAAGAATAGCGTTAACTTCTCTAAGTTTTCTTCTGGCGTATGCATGTCCGACCTTCACCTTTATGGGTATACATCCAAGTTCCTCTATTCTTTCCTTGACTGCCCAACTTGTCCTTACATCTATCAGAATTTTCTCTCCTTTCCGTCCTCTTAGCACCTCTTCTGCGATTATCCCAGTAATCAAATCTGGTCTTATGATATTTCCCTCTTCATCCACAAAACAGGATCTATCCGCATCACCGTCAAAAATCACTCCAAAATCTGCTTTTTCTCTAACAACCATTTTCCTCAAAGTGGCAAGATTTTCCTCTACAAGGGGATTCGATTCGTGATTCGGAAAACTGCCGTCCATCTTAAAGAACAGTTTTATGAATTCTCCCGGGAGTTCTTCGAGAATTTGCGGGAGAGTATAACCAGCCATACCGTTAGAAGCATCAACGACCACTTTCATTGGTCTTATCTCACCTTTGAACTTCAAAACATAATCAAAATATTCGGAGAGAACATCTTTTTCTTCTCTATGCCCTTTGTTCTCTGATTCCCTGATTTCGTTCTTTTTTACCTTATCTTCAACAGCATTTAATCCGGTTTCGTAACCGATGGGAATTGTTCCTTTTCCAACGGTTTTAAATCCGTTGTACTCTTTAGGATTGTGTGATGCGGTAACCTGCACCCCTGCGTCGTAGTCAAATTTTCCAACCGCAAAATTCATCATAGGTGTTGATGCAAGTCCGATGTCAATAACATCCTTTCCTGTTTCGAGAATCCCATCAATAAGTGCATCCATCAAAGACTTGCTTGATTCTCTCATATCTCTGCTAACAAGAATTGTCTTCCCATCAATTATCTGGGCAAAACAATTACCTATTGTTTTTGCAATTTCCTCATTTAATTCTTCCGGATAGATTCCTCTAATATCATATGCCTTGAAAATCGACACTTATTATACTCCTTCATTCTATGGTAGGCGCAGGCTTTAGCCTGCGAGCTATATTCTCTCGCACCCTAAAGGGTGCGGCTACCCCTACAGTCCAAGTTCATCGGATATAGACTGCATTCCCTTTAAGCAAATTTCAATAAACTCTTCAAGTTCCATACCTAACTCTGAACAGGTCTTTATCTGCTCCCTGTTAGCTCCTGCAGCAAATCTTTTTTCCTTGAATCTCCTCATAATAAAGTCAACATCCAGATTTTCTAACTTTTTTGAAGGATGCATCAATGCTGCCGCTACAATAAGACCTGTCAATGGGTCAATTGCATAGAGCGCTTTATCCATAACAGATTCCCTTTCCACACTGCCCGTATGTGAGAGAATTGAATGAAGGATATCTTCCGGGAGCTCTTTTCCTTCAAGCATTTCTACACTCTCAAATCCATGCCTTGGAAAATCATCCTTTGTCGAATCATAATCAAGGTCATGCAAAAGCCCTGCCAGTGCCCACTTATCCTTATCCTCCTCAAGATGCTCCGCCATTTCTTTCATACAGACTTCAGTTGCAAGCATATGCTTAATAAGGTTCCTATTTGAAACCTTTTCTTTGACCAATTCTAATGCCTCTTCCCTATTCATACCTCTCCTTTCTGCTTTCTGCTCTGATTTTCCCAATTTCGCCTCTCATTAGTGTGTGATTTTCGCAATTTCTAACCCTTCGGTCCCGAGCTCAGGGTCGAAGACAGGACAGGCTTAACTTCGGCTGGCTCGCAATGACAATGTTGTTGTCCTACTGTGTTAATTCCGCAATCTCGTTCCTGTCTGTTTACTGTTTTCTGTTTGCTGTGTTCCTCCCCGACATACCGTCGCTCCGTTTCTCAGGTTCACTCCTCCCTCTTCTCTCTTCATATGGCGACTAGGAAGTCCCTCCTACAAGAATAATTCTCGCAACCCAAAGGTTGCGGCTACCTCACTCCCATACACCTTCAATCTCTCTCCCACAGAATCCACATTTACCGTTCTTTATATTATTCTCATTTATAATATATCCTATCCGTTTGATAATTGCTTTTCCACATTCCGGACAGTAGGTGTTCTCTCCTTCATTACTTGGAACATTTCCGATATATACATAATTCAATCCTGCTTCCATGGCAATCTCTCTTGCCAATTCAAGCGTTGAGACAGGTGTCGGTGGAAGATTTTTTAGCTTATACATTGGATAAAACCTTGAAAAATGGAGTGGGACATCAGGACCCAGATGTTGCATAATCCAGGATGCCATCTTCCTTATCTCTTTCCCATCATCATTTAACGTGGGAACGACGAGATTAGTTATCTCCAGATGAACATTCTTTTTGTGAAGTGTTTCCAATGTATCGAGCACAGTTCCAAAGTATCCATGACTTATCCTGTCGTATTTCTCGTCACTAAAAAACTTAAGGTCAATATTTGCTGCGTCAAGATATTCGCATAATTCCTCAAGAGGCTCCGTATTAATGCATCCATTCGAATGCATCGTGGGTCTAATGCCTTTCTTCCGAGCAAGTTTCGATATATCATACATATATTCATAGAATGCCGTTGGCTCCGAATATGTAGATGCAATGGATGGTGTTTTGCGTTCCAAAGCAAGGTTCACAACCTCTTCCGGAGAGAGTGCAAAGTTTACAGTTTCCTCGGGACGAAATTGTGATATTTCCCAATTCTGGCAGTATTTGCATCTAAATGTGCAACCAGCTGTCGCAATGGATAGCATTTCAGTTCCGGGCAAAAAATGAAACAAAGGTTTCTTCTCAACAGGGTCAATATGCACAGCACAAGGATTCCCATAAGCATATGTATAAAGTTTTCCATTCTTATTTACCCGCGTCCTGCAAAAACTTCTTTCCCCGGGTTTAAGTTTACACAAGTTTGGACACCTTTGACATTGCACTACTTTCTTTTTTAATTTAATATAGTGCCGCGCTTCAACGGGTGAAGTGTATCCCTTTTCTTGCGCTTCTGCCTCCTCTCCAGGCAACAGTAACGCTCCTGTTGCAATAGCCATTCCTGTTGCAGACTTTATAAAATCCCTCCGTGATAAATCTTTCTTCATAGTGTTATTATTATATATCGTTTAAAGTTAAATGTCAAATTATTTTAGCTATTCACGGTTCAAGCCTCATCCTCGCCACTTCACATTTTATGCCATTCTTGATAGAATTCTCTTACAATACACTATGCTTTTTAAGGCAAACCATATTGCTTCCCGGAGCTTCGACCCTTATAATAAACGAGAATCTATTGATCGCTGTGCATAATTCAAAATCCCGCATCGGAGCCCAAACCTTTTCGGTATCAAAAAATTTTTGTGCACTTTTATAAGTTTTCAAATAGCTCTTAATTTTTTGAAAATCAACCTCTTTGTCTTCTATAGAAACCTTTATGAACTCAGCACACATTGTATCTTCGTCTGAAATCGCGATACCCTTATCTCCCATACACACAAGGGATACATCCTTGAACTTTGTTTTTCTTATATAGTTGACAACGGCACCTAAATTTACAAAACTTCCCGTGATTATTTCAAGAGCATTTATTGCATTAAGAATCCCTTGCGTTCCTGCTGTTGTAGTTTGAATTATGGTTTTCCCTGTGAAATCAATATTTTCAATTTCTGTTGGTGAGTTTCCATAATCAAAACCTTCAGGTTTCTTTCCGTCCCTCTCTCCCATTAAGATATAATCAGGATGTTTCTTCCTCAGTTCAAGTGCTTCCCCAACCGATTCGATGGGAATTATCTTCTCCGCTCCATTTCCAAAGACATAGCAATCAGTGGAGAATGCACGGAACACATCGATAATAACAGTCAACCCCAGGGCTTTCTTCGCTCCCTCAACCAATTGCAATATTTTTATATTCATGCTTTTCCTTGGTTAACCGCAATTTCCCTCTCCTCTCCCTTCATGTCGCGACTGGGAAGTCGCTCCTACAACAATAATTCTCGCAACCTGAAGGTTGCGGCTACCATGTACAAATTCATATTTTGGAACAACCTCTGAAAGGTGCGGCTACAAAAACTAACACTTCAAGCCGGCTCTTCCAATGGAACATAACAAAGCTTTTTCCTTCCGCAATCACCGCACATCCTCCCTTCCCAAATTTTCAAAAAAAGCGAACTTACATTCTTGATGAGTTCTGAATTATCTGTTAAAATCCCAATCTCAAAATTTCTTCGGTTAGCAGATTTGGCACCAAGTCCTGCTCCTGTGAGATTAGGACTTCCAATAAAAAGCTTCCAATCATCAATAAGAACAGCTTTAAAATGCACTCTTAAGCATCTTCTCATTGAGAAATTTCCCTGCTTATAAAGTTCGTATTTTCTGAAATCCCGAAGGAATGGTTCTGAAGGTATGCCAGAATGAAGAATACGGAGTTCGATGTTCTTCCTACAAAGGTCTCTGAACAACTTATTTATCGATACATACCGTTTGCCTTCTTCAACCTGTAAATCCTTGACATTAGCAGTCGCAATCCAGATTGAATGCTCCGCATTACATATTCCATCTATAATAACCGATTCATAAATCTCGATGTTCTCGAGATACTTAATATCCATTACGCTCGGCTTAATGACCTGTATTCTTTGAACAATAAGAAAAGACCGACAATTAATAATATCGCTGCTCCTATTCTAAAGAAAGTCATGACAAAAGTGAATCCCTGCATAAATATTCCAAAGCTTGCAACGGGGAAATAATGAGCACCATAAACTAAAAACACATTTGGAATATTTGCCAATAGATTAATAATTCCATACAGCATAAGCAGAAACCATCCTTTGCTTTTCTTAACTTTGAAACCGGAAGCGCATATTACAATTATAATAATGTTAAAACATAGAATTACGAAATACTGCATAACAGTAACAATAACTTGCCATATTCTCATCGTATCAAAACCGAAGTTTTCTACCATATTACTCACCTCCTAAACTTTTTAACCTGTTCAATACTATCTTTGCTCTTCCCTACAGTCCTTATTGGATTTAATCTTTTATATTACATCCACGCAGGCTAAAGCCTGCGCCTACCTTCTTCATACTACATTGCTACCTTTAGGCAATGGTTTATTATCTGTGTTCGTATGGATGCAATAATATTGGGTTTTACATCGGGATGAACTGCATTAATCAAGAAAATAATAAAAATCTCTTTTACAGTGTCAACCCAGAACACGCATCCCGTAAACCCTGTATGCCAGACAGTCTTCTGGGACAAACCATCCAGGTCATCACCTCCAATAACGAAACCCATACTTCTTTTTTCACCGTTAATGTTTGTATGCTCTTCGAGAAGAGCATCAACTATCCTCGAGGAAATCGTTTCATTCCCCCCATTCAATAAAATCCTTGCAAAGATAGCGAGGTCTGCAGCGGTAGAGAATAGTCCTGCATTACCACTTACACCACCAAAACCATAAAAACTATTCCCATCATGCGCTTCTCCAATAATGGTTTTTTTCCTCCACCCAAAAGGTTTATCAACATACTTTTTACTTAATACCCGCTCATGCCTGTTGCCTTTTTCTGTTGCAGCGATTCTTGTCCTCAACTCCTGCCCCGGACAAAAGAATGTATCCTTCATACCCAAAGGCTTGAAAATGTTCTTTTCTGCGAATGCTTTTAGAGATTCACCTATAATCCTTTCCACAACCTTTCCTAAAAGAATATAGTCAAGACAACTGTAAATCGGTTTCCCCACCTCCATATTTCCAATAAATCTTATAATCTCCTTTTCATCCCTTGAATACAGGTATAATGGATACCATGCAGGGATACCGGAAGTATGCGTTAGCAATTCAAAAATTGTTTTATTCTTGTTTGCTGTATCCTTTAGCTCAGATAAAATGCTGCCCACTCTATCTTGAAAACCGATCTCACCAGCTTCAACAAGCAACAAAATGCCAGTTGCAGTCGCAATCGGTTTTGTGAGCGATGCTATATCAAAAATAGAATCTTTTGTCATTTCCCTTCTTGACGGAGTGAGTTCAGAAAGACCATAAGCCCTGTGAAAAATATTCTTACTCTTATTGCCTATAAGAATTACACAACCAGGAAAGTAACCCTTCTTGATCTTTTCTTCTATAAAGTTATCGATTTCACACATCGCGCCACTTTTTTTGAATTTACCATTTCATTCAATACCTTGAACTCTTCTATCTCTTCTAACCCTTCCTTAAGGTATTTTAATCCCTGGGGGATTGCTTTCCTGAACCATCTCTTTTTCATTATCTTTGAAAGGAACACAAATGCTCCCAGTGCCTGCATATTTCTCTGAATTGCCGAAAGCACATAAACACGTCTGAATTTCTTAATATCCTTATAAAGATTGGTCTCCTGCCTTAACATTGAATAATAGTAGGAGAAAAGCCTGTTTCTCATCTCCATTGATAATGAAACATAGGCGTCCCTTAAAAGAGAAGCAAGGTCGTATGTAAGCAACCCCCTGTGCGCATCCTGAAAATCTATGATTCTGACAAAACCATCCTTGAGGAATATATTCGTTGATTGAAAATCCCTGTGCATAAATAGAAGCGGCTCATTAACCAAGGAAGAAGCAATATTATGAAAATCATCATCGAGCTTCTCCACTTCATTATAAGAGAATTTGCAAAAGTCTTTCAAAAATGACCATTTGAAATAGTTCGACTCCCACCGAAAATCTTTGTATCCGAAAACTTTTTTATATACAGGTTTACATTGTTCAATGTCTTTGCTTCCGGCAATCTGCATATGAATAAGAGAACCTACAACCCACCTATATTGTTGCTCAACAAAATCCACATCCTGTGAGCTCTTTACAAGGTTATATAGACTTTCCCGCCCCAAGTCCTCCATAATTAAAAGATACAAACTTTCATCTGCTGCAATGAAATCAGGAACTCCAATGTTTCTTTTTTGCAAATATCTCTCGATAGCTCGAAATTTTTGAACCTGGCTCTGTACCATTGTAAACATCGCAATGAAAGTATTTTCTCCTTCTGTAATACGATAAAACTCCCTGTCCGAACCCCCGGGTAGATAGTCAATTCTCGCAGTCCTTTCCATACCTTCATAACCTCTTAAATAAAATAATCTATTGAGCCTTTTTCTTGCTTCCCTTTTATTCATTCAAAAAAGTTTCCAAAAAGTCAATTTTGGTTCTCGTCTTTTGGCTTATTAGTATGCAAGCAGACCTTAAAATCGTTTGAAATGATACAATCTTTATATGCCTTTCCATCATCAATCACAGTATTGTCAAACACCACACAGTTTTCAAGTCCAACATTAAGTCCAATAATACACTTCTTTCCAATGGAGACAAAACCCGAAAGTTTCGCATTTTTGCTTACTACCGAATCCTTACCTATAAAGAAAGGTTTTTCTGGCTTGAAGAAGTGATGAAGAATATCTCTCTTATTGAAAAGAATATCCCTATGAACCTGCAGGTAATTTTTCTTTGTTCCAATATCCAGCCAGTAATTTCCCTGACAGATAAATCCGAATATTCTCTTATCTGCTTTTATAAGTTCCGCATAAGCATCTGCAACATTGTAAAACTCCCTCTCTGGCAGAAAATCAAATATTTTCCTGTTAAGTATTGCAATACCCGTAAACCCAAAAAAGTCCTTGCCGTCTCTGTTTAATTTCCCAGCAATATCTATTATCTTCGCATTCGCTGACACAAGGACATCCTTTGAGTATTTTCGTTTCACAAGGATTAGAGTTGCTATAGATTTGTTCTCTTTGTGAAATTCCCAGGCTTCCTTAAAAGTAATGTCCGTAACAATATCACTGTTATATACAAGAAAATCATCTGATTTGATATACTTTCTCATTCTTCCTATCCCACCACCTGTCCCAAGAATGTTCTCTTCTATAGAAAGTTCTATCTCAATACCAAACTCATTTTCTTTCAAGAAATTAATGATATCTTCTTTAAGATAATGCACATTTATGCACACTTTCGTAATACCCTGTTGTTTGAGTGATTGGATTATGTGTTCAAGTAAAGGTTTCCCTAAAATTGGAAATAATGGTTTCGGCAAGAAGGATGTGATAGGAAAGAGTCTTCTCCCCTCACCTGCCGCAAGGAGCATCGCTTCAGTCATTTTGATATGAAACCTTTTTCCACATTTGGCCAACAACCTTGCGCTGAATCCTACGGTTCAGGGTCTTGCAACTCCATTTTATACCTTTATTCATATAGAAAATATTTTCTTCCTATTTCCTGAAACTTATCGAATCCTTCATTACAAACTATCTCTATATCCTTAATGGAACATTTATTATCTATCAGTTCTCTTACCTTTGGGTTGCCGGTAAGAATTTCAAATGGCAATTTTTCTGCCTCAAATTCATAAGGTGGTTTTTTCCACCTAAACTCATCCTGATGCGCTTTCTTGATTGCGAGGATAATCTCAAGTGCAGTTATAACAGGTTTGAATTTATCTCTGCTTGCTATGTACAACTGAAAACCGTTGCAGATTTCTCCTCTGTATTTACCAAAGAGAGGGCGAAAATGAAGTGTCCTGAGTTTACAACCCTTTAGTTCCTTTAATTCCTTCAATACTAATTCCGTTTTCAGCCACGGAGCTCCGAAATATTCGAAAGGTTTCGTAGTGCCTCTTCCCTCTGAGATGTTTGTTCCTTCGAGAAGACACATTCCAGGATAGACAATTGCAGTATCAAGTGTAGGCATATTTGGTGAAGGCGGAACCCACCGAAGTCCTGTCTCGTCAAACCATAGACTTCTGTTCCAATCTTCCATTCTGACAACATCCAGTCCAATACTAATACTGAATTCATTCTTGAACATTAGAGCAAGTTCACCTGCTGTCATTCCGTGCCTAATAGGGATTGGATATAAGCCTACAAAAGATTCATAGCCCTTCTGGAGTATAGGACCTTCTGTATCAACCCCGTTTATAGGATTGGGTCTGTCAAGCACAACGAATCTCTTATTGTACTGTGCTGCTTTCTCCATTGCAAGCGCCATCGTCCAGATAAATGTATAGTATCTTGCCCCAACATCCTGAATATCAAAAACAAGTGTATCCACGCTCTTAAGCATTTCTTCAGTAGGAGCAAGATGCTTTCCGTAAAGGTTATAGATGAGAATATCTTTTTTCTCATCCTTAAATCCAGTACACTTTTCCTGATCCTGAAATTCTCCCCTTATCCCATGCTCTGGACCGAACACAGCGGTTACTTTAACACCATTTCTTAAGAAAACCTCCAATGTGCTCTCAAGATTCCTATTAACTGAAGAAGGATTGATAATGAGCCCCAACCTTTGTTTTCTAAAGCGACTAAAACCATCTTTTTCGAGAACATCAATTCCCGTCTTTACATTTGCAAACATATTTATGTTATAGCATACCTATCGCTATGTTTCAAGAAAAAAAGCAAAAACCGACAGGAATATTTCAGTAGAACTAACGGATTTTCCTACATTAATGAATAGAGGTAACGAAAATTATTTTTTTGTTTGACATATAGGATACTTGGTAGTACAATTTTTGTGTGAGAATCAGTCGCTGTAATATGATTTTAATACGAGTAAACATAGATTTCTTATTTTTTAGGAAAGGAGAAAAATGGATAAATTTACGTTTATAATAGGAATTACCGGTATTGTCCTGCTCGTTATTGCATTGTTTATCCTTATACACTCCATCGTAAAAGCAGGAAAAAGAAGGATGAGAATAAACGGATTCCTATTTTATTTCTTGGTTTTTCTCATAATCTTTGCTTTCTCTATCTCATTTATCTATCTATCTCTTTTTCTAAAAACATTTTCAAGGTATACCTATGAAGAAAGACTGGGAAAGATATATGCAGAAAAACAGGATGGTGTGATAAATGTATTTTTTTCAGATGAGAAAAATGATAATGAGTATCAATTTACACTTTCGGGTAACCAGTGGATGATTGAAGGTTGTATACTTAGATGGAATCAATATGTGAGATGGCTCGGTGCCGATTCCTACTATAAGGTAACGCGTTTTAGTGGGAGATGGGAAGAATCAAAAAAAGTCATAACGGAAGAGTATGAAATTCAGCCACAAGGAAGGGTATGGCGATTTCTTTTGCTTCATGGTGAATCTATGCCCTTGGTTGATACTGCTTATGGAATAGCGGCATTTCAGTATCCTTCAAAGGATACCTTTTCTATTTACATAAATGAAACTGGATTCATCCTAAGGAAAAATTAATCCCTTTGTGACAGAAATCTATAGATGAAACACAAAACCATCCGCAAAGGAGATTTACTCCTTTTATGATGCAAGAGTGGGAGCCTTGCCTGTTTTTCGCTGAGCAAGCTCTTCTACTCCTTTTCGGATAACTGAAAACCTATTGGAAAAAATTTTCTAAGAGGTTACCAACCATTATTTATTAGAACTTTGTGGTTGAAGCAAAATGAAATTTCTTTGCAAAAACCGAAGGCACAAGAAATCTTCCTTCCACCCTCTCTGGTTTTCCCAGATATTTCACTTTGGATAGTATTGTGAATGGTGAATCATTAAATCGCATATTCTTAACAGCCTTTGAAATCTTTCCATTTTCAATAAGAAAAAGTCCATCCCTTGTCATTCCCGTTAAAACCAAATCTTTTCTATTAACGAACCTGATATACCATAATCGTGTTATCAGAAGTCCATAATTAACCTTTTTGATCATTTCTTCTGTTGTCCTTTTGGTCCCCTTCATAATCAGATTGGAAGGCATTCCTGTTGCCTTCAAGCCTTTCCTTCTTGCCCAGTAACGAGAGGTCCAGAGTTTCTCAAGTATTCCATCTTTTATCCAGGTGTGTTTTTTCAAAGCCAGACCATCGTTTTCAAGACTAAAAGGAACCCCAGGATTTTCTGAATTCAAGGGATCGGAAAATATCGTTACAGTCGATGAAGCAATCTTTTTACCCAATCTCTTCGAGAAATAACTCCACCCTTCATCAGCACTTCTCCTCTCCATCAGGAATTCAAGATACCCCATCAGGCTGCCCAATGCAATGGGCTCTAAAAGAACAGGGTAATCACCGGGTTTAAGTTCAACTGCTTTCTTCCCCATTTCCGCTTTGTTTAGTGCGACATTGAAAACTCGCTCTACATCTATCTTCCTCACATCCTCATCCAGCTCTTCTGCAAAACCACTGGAATCATCTACCGATACTGTGACGGAAAAATCTGCATCCGTTTCATTGTGGTTCACAAAAAAACCTTTTGTATTAAGGATGGATACCCTTTTTCTGCCATTGTAAAAAATTCCTGCCACTTTTGCATTCTTATTTCGCGCCTTTTCCACAATGCGCAGTATTGATTTTGCTTTTGTCTCAGGTGTTATTCTCGCAGTTGCTTCAACTTCCATTTGCACATTACTGCAGCGTTCTGGCTTTAATGGGGGCATAAACTCAGGGTCACGAGGCATACCCGATGCAATGGATTCTGCGGTCCTTAAAGTTCCGAGTAGGGATGCGCTATCGATTTTGGTAGTCTCAACCGAACCCACTCTTTCATCTTTTATTGCTTTAATAGTAATCTGCTCGAACCTTTTTGACATATTCTGGGTAATCCTATTTTCAGCAAACCGACTGAGATTAGAATCTTCCCAGGTGTAGTATAGCACAACATCATCACACTCTTTATTTTTTCGCAGAAAACTTATTATTGACTTATCTATTTTCATTTTTTTCCCCTTTTAACATTGATTTTTCGGAACAGTGCATAGGGAGCACCATTTGTCATCTGAGCCCTCTGCACTGGCTCACCTTTTCCACAGTTAAATATTCCCCTTGGCTCCCAGTATTTCTTTCCCGAAAGACCATCGAGACTACCCCAGAATTCAGGTGTAATAGAATGGTAAATAACATCTCTTAACATTCGTCTCTTCCTCCCATTCTTTATTTCATAGAAGAGGTCTCCACCGAACTGAAAATTCAATCTTCTCTGGTCAATGGAAAAGCTTCCTCTGCCTTCTATGTAAATTCCATCCTTTACCCTCGAAATTAACTCCTCCGGAGAAACATCCTCTTTTCCCGGAACCAGGTAAAGATTCGGAATACGGTTAATGGGGAAACTGTAATAAGCATCCGCCCTTGCAGAACCTCTGCTTCTTTTTCTTCCTATGAGAGGTGCAACTTCTCTTGTTGAACTGTAATCAACAAGAATGCCATTCTTTATAACATTCCATTTTTGACATTTGACACCTTCGTCATCATAACCCGTTGTTGCAAGCCCACCTGGAAGTGTATTATCCGCAATAAAATTTACCAGTTTGCTCCCATATCTGAAATTTCCTAACTTTTCTGGTGTTGCAAAACTCCTCCCGGCAAAGTTGGTTTCATATCCCATTACCCTGTCAAGCTCTGTTGGATGACCAACCGACTCATGAATCGTTAAAGAAAGGTGTGTTGGATTTAGAACAAGGTCCTTTTTGCCTTCTTTGGGATATGAAGCACTCAATTTTGCAACGGCTTCTTCCGCAATTCTTTCTGCATTTTCAACCATTTTCAAGGAGAGTATATGCTCCCATCCTGCATTTCTTGGATTACTCTGAAAAGACCGCATCTGAGAATCATTACCTTTCAGTGCAACCGCTGTATAGTCACTGTTCACTGTTGTTACCTTCGTCTCTATGAAAGAACCCTCCTGTGAAGCAAAAACCTGGTCCCTGTGATTCATAATAAGGTAGGAATAAACTTTTACGATTGATTTAACTTTAAGCATTGCCTCATTAATTTCTAAGAGCAATCCAATCTTCTCGTCTATTCCGATAGAAAAAGGATCGATTTCTACGGGAGTTGCGAATCTATCTTTGTGAACAGGCTCGCGCGCAAGTTTTATCCCGTTATCTTGTGCAAGAAGTGAGCTTGCTTTCGCTACTGTATATGCCTTTTTCACTATCCTTTCTATCTCTTTTTTGGTAATCCTGTTGGATGAAGCAAACCCCCATGCACCATCCTTCAAAATTCTAACACCAAAACCATAGATATCCTCGTCCAGTATCTCTTTTGGGCTTCTGTCAACGAGAACGATTCTCTGAGACCTATCATCTGTAATACGAAAATCTGAATAATCTGCTCCAAGCTTCTTTGCCGTGGATATTGCATATCTACATAAGGATTTCATTTTTCCTCCTCTCCATAGAAACACGACCATTTCTCATTTCCTGATTTTTAGCACTCATAATAAGACTATAATATTCTATTACAGCAGATTCTGTTCTTTGTCAAGAAATGATTTTTTTTCTTTTTTTGCTTGACGAAACTTACAAATAGTGTTAAAAGTAAAGACTGCTTAAGTTTGTGCGTTGCAACCTTCATTATAAAACTAAAGAGGAGGCTTAATGAAAGAGATTTTCGAGATAAGATGGCACGGAAGAGGAGGTCAGGGTGCAAAAACAGCAGCCCTTCTCTTTGGAGATGCAGCTCTATCGACAGGTAAATACATTCAGGCTTTCCCCGAATATGGTCCTGAAAGAATGGGTGCTCCAGTTCAGGCATTCAACAGGTTGAGCGATAAACCTATTACAATCCACAGTGGAATCACAAGTCCTGATATTGTAATTGTTCTTGACCCAACACTTATGAAATCAATAGATGTTACGGCAGGATTACCGGAGGATGGAATTTTACTTGTCAACACTAACAAATCTCCACAAGAGATTCGGAAGGAACTGAATATAGAAGGCAAGAAAATTGCAACTTGTGACGCATACAAGATTTCCGAGGAGACTATCGGGAAAAAGATTCCAAACACGCCAATGCTGGGTGCGCTTATCAGCGTCAGTGGAATCCTCGATTTCGACCATATGTTAAAAGACACAGAAGACAAATTAAGTAAGAAATTTGCCGGAAGACCTGAAATAGTAAAGGGAAATATCAATTCAATGAAGAGGGCATTTGAGGAGGTGAAGACAGAATGAAGAAAGGGTGGAAAGACTTGGCAATTGGAACACAGATAAAGAAGGCTGGTTCATCCCTGGATTTCAAGACTGGTGATTGGCGGACAGAAAGACCTGTTGTTGATTTTGATAAGTGCATTCATTGCCTAATATGCTGGGTATACTGTCCAGATTCATCAATTACCGTCAAAGATGGCAAACTGGAAGGCATTAATTATGATTTCTGTAAGGGTTGTGGAATCTGTGCAGAGGAATGCCCAAAGGACGCTATCTCAATGGAATCTGAAATATGATTAATTCAGAATAAATATACTTGGAGGTTTTTTCGATGGATAAAATAATAGTTGCAAAAACAGGCAATGAAGCAATGGCTGAGGCAATGAGACAGTTAAATCCAGATGTTGTTGCTGCATACCCTATCACACCGGCAACAGAAGTAGTTCAACTTTTCAGTAAGTTTGTTGCAGATGGAGTGGTGGAAACAGAATTTGTTCCTGTAGAGAGCGAGCATAGTGCATTAAGCGCTTGTGTCGGTGCAGCAGCCGCAGGAGGTAGGGTTATTACATCTACATCCTCTCAAGGCTTGGCATTGATGCATGAAGTGCTATTCATTGCTGCTGGTTTAAGATTGCCGATTGTCATCTGTGAAGTAAACAGGTCACTTTCCGGTCCAATAAATATCCATTGTGACCATTCGGATACAATGGCTTCAAGAGATTCGGGATGGATTCAGATTTACTCGGAAGATTCCCAAGAAGCATACGATAATACTATTCAAGCAATGAAAATATCAGAAAAGGTATTTTTACCTGCAATGGTAACTGCGGATGCTTTCATCATAAGCCATTCACTTGCGAGACTCGAACTTATTCCGGATGAGGAAGTTCAAGCATTTGTAGGTGAGCACAAGAAACCTTATATGCTGCTTGATGTGGACAATCCAATCACATTGGGAGGACTCGACCTTCAAGATTACTTCTTCGAACACAAAAGACAAGAAATAGAGGCAATGAATGAAGCAAAAAAAGTAATTGTTGAGGTAGGTGAGGAATTCGGCAAGGAATTTGGTACTAAATATGGTTTCTTTGAAAATTACAAAATGGATGATGCAGAAGTTGCAATCATTGCCCTCGGTTCTACTGCTGGCACAACCAAGGTCGTTGTAGATGCGTTGAGAAAACAGGGCAGGAAAGTGGGCCTCCTCAAGATTAGAGTTTTCAGACCATTCGCTTATGAAGAACTCGAGAAGGAACTCAAAAATCTCAAAGCTATCGCAGTTCTGGACAGGGCAGACGGTATGAGCTCATTTGGAGGACCCGTTTTTCATGAAGTCCGCTCGTCCCTATACGAGACAGAGAAAAAACCACTAACAAGAAACTATGTTTACGGTCTGGGAGGTAGAGATATTTTCCCTCGTGACATTGAAAACGTTTACAATGACCTTTATAAGGATATGGAAAAAGGTAAAGTAGAAAATCTAATAAACTATCTCGGTGTGAGAGAATAGGAGGATTGATGGCAAGTCTAAAACAACTATCTACTGAAAAAGACCTCTTCACAAGCGGACATAGAGCGTGCGCAGGTTGTGGAGCAAGTGTGATTCTAAGACAGGCAGCTGCTGCCGCTGGAAAAGATACCGTTTTCGTTGGCGCAACAGGATGTATGGAAGTAATCTCCACAATTTTCCCCTATACAGCCTGGAAGGTTCCATTCCTCCATAATGCATTCGAAAACGCAGCCGCTACTGCAAGCGGTGTTGAAGCCACTTACAAAGCGTTCAAGAAAAAGGGTAAAATCACAAAAAAAATAAATATTATTGCCTTCGGAGGTGATGGTGGAACCTATGATATAGGGTTCCAATCTCTATCTGGCGCAATGGAGAGAAGACATAACATGCTTTATATTTGCTACAATAACGAAGCATATATGAATACAGGCATTCAAAGGTCAAGTGCAACTCCTTTTGGAGCACACACAACAACTTCCCCTGCCGGAACGGTAATCCCAGGGAAACAGCAGTTTCCTAAAGACCTGACAGAAGCGATAGCAGCCCATGATATTCCCTTTGCAGCACAGGCTGCACCGCACAACTGGGCTGATTTTACAAGAAAAGTGTCAAAAGCACTATCCATTGAAGGACCTACATTTATCAATGTCTTGTCACCCTGCCCTCTTGGCTGGGTGTATCCTCCACACCTTACAATGAAAATTTCAAAAATCGCTGCAGAAACCTGCTTCTGGCCACTTTATGAGGTCGAAAACGGTATCCACAAAATCAACTTTAGACCAAAAGAAAAAAAACCTCTTATGGAATGGATAAAAATGCAGGGACGTTTCCGACATCTCTTGAAGGAAGAAAATGCACATATAGTGGAAACAGCCCAGAAAGAAATCGATAGAAAATGGGACAGGCTTCTCCGAATGGCTGAGGCAAAACTGTAATCAAGGTTTATATATGCCTTTTGAAAATGTTAATATCTTCGAGCAAGACTTCTGGGAAATAAATAAGAATCTTGAGCAACTAAGAAAAGAAGCAAATGCCGAAAGCATACTTCTAATTGATAAGGCGGGTCAACTAATAACAAGCATTGGTGATGTAACCTCAATAGATATGTCCGCTTTTGCTTCTCTCTCAGCAGCGGATTTTGCCGCAACGAGTCAACTGGCTTTGCTAATCGGAGAAACCGAGTTCAGTACACTATTCCATCAGGGCAAAAACTTAAGTCTCTATGTATCTATTGTTGCTCAGAGTGTCATTCTCGTTGTAATCTTCGGTCAAAAAACTACACTAGGGCTTGTCAGGTTGAGGGTAAACAATATCTCAAGGAAATTGGACCTGATATTCACGCGTATTTTTGAAAAACTTGGGTCAGCAAAAGAAGAAAGGCAAAGGGATTTTAGCGAAGATTTCTTCAAAGAGGCTGATGATGAAATCGATAACCTTTTTACTTAAAACTATATGTCACTAATAAATTACGCATCAAGAGAAATTAACTGCAAGATTGTATATTATGGGCCCGGACTTGGTGGAAAAACAACAAACTTGAAATACATCTACTCAAAAATAGCTCCAGGGATAAGAGGAAAATTGATAAGTCTGGCAACGGAACTCGATAGAACACTTTTTTTTGATTTTCTCCCCGTTGATGTAGGTACAATAAAAGGATTCAAGACAAGATTCCATCTGTACACGGTCCCGGGACAGGTTTACTATAACGCTTCAAGAAAGTTAATATTAAAAGGCGTGGATGGAATAATATTTGTCGCCGATTCCCAGATCGAACGATTCGACGATAACATCGACAGTAGGGAGAATATGAAAGAAAATGTTGCAAACATTGGATTTCCGACAAGCACGATTCCATTGGTGATACAGTATAATAAGAGAGACCTACCCAATATTTCTCCGCTCGATAAACTTCAGAGCGTTCTAAATCCCAACAATGTACCATTTTTTGAAGCAGTTGCCACTCAGGGCACTGCTGTATTTGACACCTTAAAAACCTGCAGTAAACTTGTCATAAGAACCCTCAGCAGATAAATTGTTATGACGGACATAATAAGATTAAAATGCTTCAGTTGTGGTACACAACTTTCCGCTAAACTCACATCTTACGCTCATTTGGTATATCAAAGGAAATCATCATAATAATGGATGGTAAAATAAGAACAAATATCATAGATGCAATTAAGCGAATCACAGAATCCACCTGGCGAGGGAGAGAGCATACTTCCCCTGAAATTGTTGACGACATTAAGAACTTTCTTACCGAAGAGAATGAAACAATTCTTACGGAAATCGAATGGCAGGAGCTTCTCGAGCAATATCCAATTGTCGATCTCTCGGGAAACATACTTAAAGTTAAGGACATTTTTACTGAAAAGTATGGGTATGGTTCTAGAGAAGATGAAGAGACACTACAAACCGATATCGCAGCGAAGCCACATGAAGCTGAACCAACACCTATTTTGTCCGACAATCCCATTGTGAAAGAACAGGAACTCATTGAACAACTGCGAGAGGTTAGAAAAAGAGGAGTTAAAAAAATAGTATCACTATTTAGGGAAAGTTTTTCAAATCTTGCAAGTATGCCTATGGACAAAGAACTTATCGATTTCATAAAAGGTAATGCATTGGAAAGAAAGGAAAATAGAAGAACTGTGATAATTGCACTGGAGCGCATCGTTGGATTGGAAAAAATCAGAAAAGTTTTTGATATTATTGAAGAGAAACGCCCTTTCGACAGTAAAATGGAATTATTCGAAATGTGGCTAAAAAAACAAAAAAACCCAAAGTAAGAGGAGGCAAAATGCACAAGAAGCTTTTTATTCCCGGTCCTACTGAGGTGAGAGAAGAGATTCTTGAAGTGCTAAAGACACCAATGATAGGACATAGGAGCAAAGAATTTTCAGTACTCTACGATTCTATTGTTCCAAAACTAAAGAAGGTACTGTATACAGATAATAAGGTTTTTCTTTCGACATCTTCTTCAACAGGACTGATGGAAGCTGCAGTCAGAAACTGTGTCAGCAAGAGAGCCCTAAACCTTGCATGCGGAGCATTCAGCAAAAGATGGCATCAGATTACGAAATCAAATGGGAAAGATGCAGATATGATTGAAGTAGAATGGGGGAAGGCTATTCTCCCGGATATGGTGAGAGATGCTCTAAAAACAGGGAAATACGATGCTGTAACCTTTGTTCATAACGAAACTTCAACAGGCGTTATGAATCCTATCTACGAGATTGCAGAAGTGATGAAAGAATTTCCCGATGTTTCGTTCCTTGTTGATGCAGTTAGTTCAATGGCTGCAGTCAAAATCGAGGTTGACAAACTTGGCATAGATGTTTGCCTTGCCGGAGTCCAGAAAGCATTTGCACTCCCCCCAGGTCTTGCCGTATGTTCGGTAAGCGAAAAGGCATTAAAAAAGGCTGAAACCGTTCAAAATAGAGGGTATTACTTCGATTTTCTGACTTTTCTCAAGTATGACCAGGATAAACATCAAACACCAACAACACCAATTATTTCCCTCATTTTCGCACTCGATAAACAGCTCGACAGATTTTTCGAAGAGGGTCTTGAAAATAGGTTTGCAAGACATCTGGAAATGGCAAACTATGTGAGAGAATGGACAAAGAAGTATTTTGATTTCTTCGCCCAAGAAAATTACCGCTCCAACACCCTCACTGCTGTTAAGAATACTCGTGGCATAAGTGTAACGGACCTTAACAAGGAACTGGGAAAAAGAGGTGCAGTGATATCAAACGGATATGGCAAACTTAAAGAAACATCCTTTAGAATAGCACATATGGGAGATTTGACACTCGATGAGATGAAATGGCTTCTCTCACAAATCAACGAAATTGTTGGTTTATAACCAGCAAGCCAAAGTAGTTAACCATCAATCGTTATCGGTCAATAGTGGTTATGAAGACAAATATAAAAGACTTTACTGATTTAGAAGTATGGAAGAGGTGCAACGACATAAAAATTAACATCTACAATATTGTCAAAACACTACCAGAAGACGAAAAGTATGGTTTGGTATCACAAATGAGAAGAGCATCTATATCAATTACAGCTAATATTGCTGAAGGATATGGAAGATTCCATTTCCAAGAAAATATCCAATTTTTTCGTCAAACCCGAGGATCTTTATATGAACTCAAAGATCACATCCGTTCCTGTTTTCAATTCAAATATATTAACAAAGATATGACAGATACTACACTAAGCAAAATTGAGACAGCTGTCAAAATTGTAAACGGTTACATAAGAATGTTGAAAAGATCCAAAAATTCAGCAGCAATAATTATGAAGAGTTCATTATCAACTGAGAAGGTAATTAGCTAATGACTAATAACTATTGACTGATAACTAATAACTCCCTAAAGGGACTGAAAGGAGAGAAAAAATGAAAGTACTAATCTGTGACCCGGTCAGTGAATCAGCCGTCAATTTGATTAAGGAAGGTGGCAATGAAGTAACCGTGCAATCAGACATAACACCTGAAGAATTGATGGAGGCCATACCTCAATATGAAGTTATTGTGGTTAGAAGCAGAACAAAACTGAGAAAACCGTTGCTCGAAAAAGCGAAAAATCTCAAGCTCATAGTTAGAGGTGGTGTGGGTATTGACAACATTGACCATAAGGATGCCAAGGAAATGGGAATAGAGGTAAGAAATACTCCGGCTGCAAGTTCCGCCTCCGTTGCAGAGCTTGCTATAGGCCATATGTTTTCACTTGCGAGACATATCCCAAGAGCAACAGAGTCTCTCAAGAAAGGGGAATGGCTCAAGAAAAAACTGAAAGGAACAGAGCTCGCTGCTAAAACCCTTGGTATAGTTGGGATAGGTAGAATAGGAAAGGAGACCGCAAAGAGAGCAAAGGCACTTGGAATGAATGTCATTGCATACGATCCTTATATCAAAGAAAGTGGTCTTGAAGGAGTGTCAATGACCGATTTTGATAATCTTCTCTCTCTTTCGGATTATATTTCACTGCACATTCCTCATACCGATGAGACGCATCATCTCCTTTCGTCTTCTGCGTTTGAGAAAATGAAAGAAACTTCTTATCTTGTCAACTGTGCAAGGGGTGGAATAATTGAGGAAGATGCACTCTACGATGCACTATCAAATGGCAAGATAGCAGGCGCAGCCTTCGATGTTTTTGAAACCGAACCACCGGTTAAAAACAAACTGCTCTCGCTCGATAACTTCTTTTGCACGCCACATATCGGTGCGTCAACAAAGGAAGGTCAAGCAAGGGTTGGTGAAGAGGTCGCGAAAATCATAAACGAATTCGAAAAATAATTTTTTGACATCCTGGTTTTTCTGGTGTTAAAATACTCAAATAGTAATGAGAAACGGGGTCAGGCTGGAAACTGAAATTCAGCTTAACCAAAATAATAATTTAAGATATGTTTGTATCATGGCAAGGAAACCGAGAGCAGAATATCCATAAATAGGAATGAAGACTTATTAAGAGATGATAAAGATAAATTGAGATTTTTGAAAACCTCTCGAATAAAAGAAGAAGTATAGATTTGTTCTTTAAAGGATAGGGAATAAGAGAATGCAAAGCGAGCTCTGCTAATCCAGATGCAAGCTAACCCTCCATAATACCATTATGTGAAAACATTTTCCTATTACACGGGGTAAAGAGACTGTGTCAAAATGTCTTTTTTATGGTAGTTGCAACCATTAGGTTGTGTAAATTATTATATTTTAGAATTTCCTTCTCAAGGTTATTTCATAAACTTTATCTCTACGAATGATTGCTAAAATCCAAACTTCATCTTTTACAATTTTGTAAACAACCCTATATTTCCCAATTCTCAGTTTCCAGAAATTTTTCAATGGTTTTCTTAATGGCTTACCATATTTTTCTGGCTCACTTGAAAGGCGTCTTTCAATTGTATCTAGTATTTTCTTTTTAGTAGATAAATCTGAACGGGAAAAATCTTCTGCTTTTATTTTATGATGATAAAGAATTTTATAAGCCATTAAAATTTAAGTTTATTCTGAAAGCATCTCTTTTGAAGTAAATGCTTTTCCCCTATCAAAACTCTTTTCTCTTTTATTGGCAATTTTTGTTAAAGATATATCTTCTAAATATTCTAAGGCTTCAAAAACAAGGTCTCGCGTTTTTGTTGATAGAGAAACATTATCTCGTTTAGCAAGCAATCTTATTGTATTATAAAGGGGCTTTTCTACAACAACATTTATTCTTGGGTTTTTGCCAGCCATTTCCATCACCTCCAATAGTAGTGTAACACTTCTGTTACACTTTGTCAAGAAGAAAAATATAAAATTTTGACAAACATCCTATATGTATTCTAAACTCTTGATAACTGTCTGTGAAACCTTGAAATGAGACAGGTTTGTTTGCCTTGACACAATCAAATTTTTCCCTTGACATTTTTCAAAAAATAGTAAAATTGTATAGTTATGTATACAAAATTAGGCAATATTCTGTATAGAGATATATTCCAAAAAATAAAACCTTTTATAGAAAGAGATAACATAATTCTTTTCCTGGGTGTAAGCCAGCACGGAAAACATCTTTACGCACGATAATTCTTTGAATGCGGTCGACTGAATATTTATCAAGCTTTTTGTTGTTCCAATATGACTTCTGGTTTTTCAACGGGGTCAGGTGAGATTTTGATTGCCCTAAAAAATCTCTCTCTAATTTCTTCATCCAGCACCTTACTATAATAAACGGTGACAATGGTGTCATCTTTTCTTACCTCATCTCCAACCTTTTTTTCAAAGACTATTCCAACACACAGATTGACGACATCCTCTTTTCTTTTTCTTCCTCCACCGAGAAGAAGATTGATAACCCCTATTTCATAAGCATCAATTCCTGAAATCCAACCGGAATCAAATGCTGGCATTTCTTTTTTATCCTTTGAAACAGGAAGCAGCGAGTAATCATCAATTACTTTCGGATTTCCGCCCTGCAACTGAATTAGCCGCCGGAATTTCTCAAGAGCATCTCCATTATCTATTGCTTGTTGGAGCATTTCAATTGCATCTTTTCTGTTCTCTGCTTTTTTGCCCATAACAAGCATTTCTACGCCAAGTGCAAAGGTGACTTCCATAAGGTCATCGGGACCATTGCCTTTCAATGCTTCAATAGATTCTATAACCTCCAGACTGTTTCCCACAGACATCCCCAGTGGTTCGTCCATATTCGTGATAACTGCAGCATATCCTTTACCAAATGATTTCATAACGGAGCCGATTGCAGATGCCAGTTTTTCAGCATCCTCTAATCTTTTCATAAATGCACCTTTTCCGCACTTTACATCAAGCACAAACCCATCTATCCCTTCTGCCAATTTCTTACTAAGAATACTTGCCGTAATCAAGGGAATAGATTCTACGGTCCCTGTAACATCCCTTAAACTATACATCTTTCTATCTGCCGGTGCAATCTCATCTGTCTGTCCCATAATTGCAACACCAATTTCCTGCACATTCCCGTAAAACTCCTCATAACTCAGGTCTGTGCGGAATCCAGGGATAGATTCAAGTTTGTCCAATGTCCCCCCTGTGTGCCCCAATCCTCTTCCTGAAATCATCGGAACTATCACTCCACAGCTTGCAACAAGAGGGGCAAGAATAAGTGAAACCTTATCTCCCACACCACCTGTTGAATGTTTATCAACTTTTCTATCGGGAATATCCGACAGGTCAAAAGTTTTTCCCGAATGGAGCATTGATTCGGTAAGAATTTTTATCTCATTGCTATTCATTCCCTGCAATACTATAGCCATTAGCAACGCAGACATCTGATAATCGGGAATTTTGCCCTCTGTATAACCCTTTATGGTAAAATCTATTTCTGCCTTTGTGAGAGGAAAACCATCCCTTTTTTTCCTAATAATTTCAGTAAAAATCATTTTTCAAAACATTTTTTAGCCACAAATAGACACTGATAAATATCAATACAGGTTTAACTAATAAAACCAATTCAACCAATTCAACCAATCAAACAGTTTTCTTGACACAGATTTCAATCATAGTGCGAAAAGCGAGATTGCTTCGGCAGAAACTTGGAAAAATACTCGCAATGACAATTTACAGCGGAGTTAACTGAATATTTGCTTCTTTCTGTAATAAGACTGCATCTGAAATCTGTGTTCATCAGTGTAATCAGTGGCTAAATTTTCTTTACGATCTGAATGCTGTCGGAGGCACCGATTCTTGTCGCTCCTGCTTTGAGCATCTCAATAGCTTGCTCGTAAGAGTGGATACCGCCGGATGCCTTAATGCCAACAGTTCCATCAACGACTTTCTTCATTAATGCAATATCCTTAACAGTGGCACCACCTGGACCGAAACCTGTGGAAGTCTTAACAAAATCTGCCCCACCCTCCATAGCCATCACACAGACCTTTATCTTTTCTTCGTCTGTCAACAACGCTGTTTCAAGAATAACCTTCACTTTAACATCAGAACCTGAAGCCCTAACAACACCTTCTATATCATTTTTCACATCATCATCTTTACCAGACTTTAGTGCACCAATATTTATTACCATATCAATCTCGCGGGCTCCATTACTGACGGCATTCTTCGTCTCAAAAACCTTAACCTCAATAGTATTCGCACCAAGCGGAAAACCTATGACTGCGCAAGTTTTAACACCCGAACCCGTGAGTAGCTTATTGACAAGAGAAACCCAGAAAGGATTGATACAAACAGCAGCGAAACCATAGGTTATTGCCTCACCGCAGATTCTTTTAATGTCCTCTTCTGCTGCATCCGCCTGAAGCAAAGTATGATCTATTATTGAAGCAATTTCCAAATCCATTACGAATCTCTATCTCCCTTCCTTCAGTTTTTCGATCTTTCCAATATCCTTTTTCCTCATTCTCGCCTTCAGAAATAGTTCCTTATCCACACTCCTCTCCTCAATAACATAAGCCCTTTCTTTTATCCACGCGAGTAATTTGCCATCGGAAATAGGAAAATTAATGTCGACAATTTCCGTATCTTCATCCATAATTCTCTTAATTGTACTTAGTAATCTCTTTATTCCTGTGCCATTCTTTGCAGAGATAGCAACAGAATCAGGATATTTCCTAAGCAGTCTTTCGACAACTTCCCGTGTAGGTATCTGGTCAATCTTGTTAAAAACTATTACTGTCCTCTTGTCTTCTATTCCAAGCTGTTCCATCGTATTTCTCGTTGCGCTCATATGTCTAATAAGATTCTCATAGCTTCCATCAATAACCTGAAGCCTTAAGTCTGCTTCTATTGCCTCCTCAAGTGTTGCATGGAAAGATGCAACGAGCTGAACAGGTAAATTCTTGATAAAACCCACGGTGTCGGTTACAAGAAACCTGTGAAGAGCATCAATCTTAATTAACCTTGTTGTGGCATCAAGGGTAGCAAAAAGTTTGTCTTCAACCATAACATTTGCATTAGACACAGTATTCATTAGTGTTGACTTTCCAGCATTCGTATAACCAATAATGGCGACTCTGAAGATATTTTTTCTCTTTTGTCTCTGAGTTTTTTTACTTTTCTCAATTCTCTTGAGTTCTTTTTCAAGGCGACCTATACGAGCTCTCATCCGTCTTCTATCTACCTCAAGTCGCTGCTCACCAGGTCCTCGTGTCCCTATTCCCCCTCCAAGTTTTGAAAGGGTAACCCCTGCTCCTTGAAGCATATGAAACCTGAATTTCAATTGTGCAAGCTCCACTTCAATCTTTGCCGTTAGACTTTTAGCGTGTTGTGCAAATATATCCAGAATCAGTTCCTGTCTATCCAGAACCTTTCTCTCCGTAATTTCTTCGACTTTTCTCTTCTGGGTTGGTGTTAATTCTTCATTAAATATAATGGTATCAATCTTCAGATCATCCGACATATTCTTTAATTCTATCGCTTTGCCCGCACCAATAAAGGTTGCTGCATCATACTGTTTTCTGTTCTGTATCAATTGCTCGACCACTTCACTCCCAGCAGTTTTGGCAAGAGAAGCCATTTCACTGAGCCCATCAAGTTTTTCCCACTTCTCTTTGGGATTACGAGATACAGAAATAAGAAGAACCCTTTCCCTGTTCTCTTTTAGAATAACAGACTGCAGCTTTTTCATTAGATTATTCCATTGCTTTTCATACTAAAGTAGCGTTCATTGCCAATAATAATGTGGTCGAGAAGTTCAATTTCAATGTGTTCTGAAACCTTTTTTAATTTCCTTGTAAGTGCTATGTCGTCCTTGCTGGGCTCTGTCTCACCCGATGGATGATTGTGAACTAAAATAATACCCACTGCAGAATTTATAAGTGCTGGCTTAAAAACCTCTCTGGGATGAACTATGCTGCAGCTAACGGTTCCAACAGAAATTACTTCATCTCTCTTGAGTTTGTTCTTAACATCAAGATAGAGACCGTGCATAATTTCTTTCTCAAGTTTTCCCATATTTGAAAGATATGAAAAAACATCTCCGGGAGAATTCAGATAAATGTCCTTCCTTGCTTTGCCGAAAAACCTTCTTCCCAACTCAAAGGAAGCGACTATCTGTGTCGCCTGCAGTTCGGTAATATCAAGAGTCCCTGCCAATCGCTTCACATCCTTTTCGGTGGATAACGACTTTGTTCCATAGTTGTCAATTATCCTTCTTGCAATCGAAAGTACGCCTTCCTTTTTTGAGCCTTTTCCAAGGATAACTGCAATCAGTTCATAGTTTCTTAATGCATCGGGTCCACAACTTATGAGTTTTTCTCTCGGCCTTTCGTCTGTCGGTAAATCTTTTACTCTGTAAGGTTTATCCATAATGTGATTAATAACAGATTATCGGAACAAAGTCAAGAAAATTAGGGAACAATGTCATCCTTGTGAAATTTTTTCTTCTTGACAAAATTAAAATATAGTGCAAAATAAACCTTGTTATGCAAAATATGCAAAAAAAAGAAGAGAAAATGCCTAAGTGTTACATTAATGGAAGCCAATACACATTCAACAAAAATACGACTATTTTAGAAATCCTAAAGAGAGAAAAAAAGGATTACAAAAGAGTCCTGCTTGTGAGAAGAAATAACAAACTCTGTGACCTTTATGAAAAAATCCGTGAACGTGACCGAATTGAGACTCTCGGACTTGAGTCAAGAGAAGGATTTAGATGCTATCAAAATAGCCTTTCCTTCCTTCTTTCCTCGGTAATTGGCAAAGTTCTTCCAGGCAAAAAACTGGTGGTCGAACACTCATTTGTAGATGGTTTCTACTGCAAATTCAACGATGGATATATAACCCACAAGATTGATATGGAAGCTATAACCAGGGAAATGTCAGGAATGATAAAACAAAAACTCCCCTTTGAAAAAGTTCAGAAAACTAAAAGAAAACTTGACAAACACTTCATAGAAAAAGAGATATTCGAAAAGATTGAACTTTTTGAATATCAAAAGCCAAAAAACATAGATCTATACAGTTGCGGAGACTACATCGATTTCACATTTACTCCACTTGTACCTGACGCATCTTATCTTTTCTCCTTTGACCTCCGATACTACAAACCAGGCTTTATCCTGAGATTCCCGCAACCCTCAAAGAATGGGAAGATGCTATCTTTTAATGACGAAAAAAAACTTTTTAAGATATTCGAGGAATACGAAAGATGGGGAGAGATACTCGGAGTTAGCAGTATTGTTTCCCTGAACAGAGCAATCGTTGATAATGAAATTTCAGATTTGATAAAAATCTCCGAGGCTCTGCATGAGAAAAAGATTGCGAAAATAGCTGATGAGATAAAAGAAAAAGTTAGAGAAGTCAAGATTGTTCTAATTGCGGGACCTTCCGCATCAGGTAAAACCACATTTTCCAAAAGACTTTCCATTCAGTTGAAGGTGAACTGTCTTAGCCCAATAACCATCTCTACGGATGACTATTTCAAGGAAAGAAATAGGACACCGAAATTTCCTGACGGCTCAGTTGATTTTGAATCATTACGTGCCATAGATGTGAAATTGCTCAACAAACACCTCATCTCTCTGCTTCAAGGCAAGCAAGTTGAAATCCCAAAATTCGAGTTCACAACAGGCAAACGACTTCGTGGCAGGAGAATCAAGATGGGCAAAACCGAAATACTTATCGTCGAGGGTATTCACGGATTAAACGAGGAATTGACACAACATATTCAAAAAACAAACAAATTCAAAGTTTACATCAGTGCACTTACGCAGCTAAATGTAGATAATGAACACAGAATCTCCACAAGGGATACACGAATAGTTCGAAGAATTGTGAGAGATAACCTGTATAGAAAACACTCGGCATGCGAAACCATCAGATTATGGCAAAATGTTGAAAAAGGTGAGAACAAAAATATCTTCCCTTTTCAGGAAGAAGCGGATGTAATGTTTAATTCCGCCCTGATTTATGAACTTTCGGTGCTTAAAAGATTTGCAATTCCCCTCCTCAAAAATGTAGGTTCAGAGCACAAGGAATACACCACAAGTGAAAGACTACTCAAATTTCTATCCTTTTTTAAGGGAATTTCGCCGGCAGAGGTCCCCCATACTTCGATTCTCAGAGAATTCATAGGAGGCAGCACTTTCCTTTATTGATTTTAAAAGGGAACTGAAAGACGGTTCTTTGCGTTTTTCTATTGAATTCTCTATATGTGTAGTAACTTCAGTAAATCGTTCTTCTAATTTTTGTTGACAGAAAATGATATTTATGCTAACTTGATATCTATGAAAATTTTTGGTAAAAACATGTCTCTTTTTATCATCTGTATTTCGTTGCTCCTCTCCTGTGCAAAAAGACAAGAAATCAAGCTTTACAGGGACACAGGAGAAATAGTTCCGGTTGCGGATTCATTGTATAATTATGCTCGACAGTTATACAAAAAGACCGGATATGCTGAGGTTGAAAAACCACTTAAGAGTATAATAGAGAAATATCCGACCAGTGAAAAGATTGACGATGCAGTCTATCTTCTTTTGCTTTCCAAATACAGACTAAACAACTTCAAGGGTGTCGTAACAACAGCAAAAACTATGCGAACACTTTACAATAGCAAACCTGCCGAATCTAACATACTTCTCATAACAGCACAATCATTTGAAAAAATGGGAGAAAACTATGAAGCCGCAAGAAGCTATTTTAGCATTATTAACAGTCCTGCAAGGACTTCCTTTAAGGATAAGGCCGATGAAAAACTCAGAAAGATAATTGAAACTAAATTAAATTTTGATGAACTTAACAATCTTGCAAAAACCTATGACAAAACAAATTTAGGTTCTTTTCTTCTTTATACTGCTGCAAAAAGTGGCATAAAAGAAGGAAACAACTATGAGGCACAGAAGATTGTCAACCATATGAACAGTCTCTACCCAAATAGTAAATACACGCTCCAGGCTGCAGACCTGCTTAAGAAAATGAAAAAAGTAACCTTAAGTGGCACCATTGGCTTTCTCGCACCTCTAAGTGGACAGTATGGTGTTTTTGGAAGGAGGGTAAGGAATGGTATCGAACTTGCAATAAAGGGAACTAATCTCCGAATAGCTGAGCGAAATACAAACGGCAACCCTATTGAAGCAATCCAACAGTTAGCCGATTTAGTAAAAAAAGAAGATGTTTTTGTTATTATAGGACCTATTCTCAGTATGCCGATGATTGCAGTAGCCGGAATTGCTAATTTACTAAAGATTCCCATTATCTCTCCTACTGCAACGGAAGAGGATATTGCTTCAATCGGACCTTATGTATTCCAACTAAATGTTGGACTTGGTGCCCAGGCAAGAGAGATGGCAAAATATGCCACAGGAACTCTTGGATACTACAAGATTGCAATATTGAACCCTGATGACGCATATGGAAACAGTCTTGCTGAAATATTCTATGAAGAAGCTGTGAAGAATGGCGCTCAGATTGTCGCAAAGGAAAATTACGCAGAGGGAACAACCGATTTTGGAGATCAATTGAAGTTTATAAAAGACAAGAAACCCGAGGCTATCTATATTCCCTGTTACCCGGACGAAGCTGTCATGATTGCCCCAGAGCTAAAATATTACAGAATCCATGCAAGAATTCTCGGTGCAGATGGGTGGAATGACCCCCAGGTTGTTCTGAAGGGAGAAAAGTATGTGGAGAGAGCGATTTTTACTGGAAATCCAACGGTAACGCAAAAGAATTCAGAAGAATATAAGAACTTCAGACATCTCTATCTTTCTCAATTCAAAACAGATCCTTCAAGGGAATCTGCGCTCGGATACGACACTGCGATTATCATACTAAAAGCAATCCAAAAAGGCGCTAAAGATGCAAATTCCCTTGCAAATATTATGGGCGAGATCGAACCATTTGCTGGAGCATCTGGCTTTGTCAATCCCCATGGAATATTTGAAGGAACCGTCCCAATTTTTACAATAAAGAATGGTGAAATTGAGAGATTAAGATAAGGAGAAAAGATGGGAAAGAAAAAGAAAAAGAAGAAATTGGAAGTAGTTGACAAACAGGCAAGAAAATTTCACGAAATCGAAGAAACAGTCGTTTTCGGTAAGAAAAACTACTTATTGTTCACTTTAGGCATAGTAAGTATAATACTAGGTTATCTTACTCTTTCAAAAGGTTCAATCACAATAGCTCCAATTCTTCTCGTTCTGGGGTATGTAATACTAATCCCCGTTTCAATTGTAATTAAGTAAGCAATCACCGTGGTTTTGTGATTTCATTTTTTAACAAAAAAATGAATTTTTTTCTTGACAAAATTTCATTCTTTTTATATGTTAAACAGACTTTAATATGTCTTAGATTACAAATAAGGAAAGGAGGTTGATCAAAATGAAATTGGTACCCAAAATCGATCTTGAAAAATGCATAGGAGACGCAGTATGTGAAGCAATGTGTCCTGATGTTTTCGAGATGACTGATAATGATAAGGCACGCGTTATAAACCCAGATGGCTGTGGAGATTTGTGTGACTGTGAAGAAGCTGCAGACGCTTGTCCTACAGATGCTATTACATTGGAGGAAATTGAAGAAGAATAGTTCTCTTCAACCTTTCCTGATGGTTTTCTCCAGGCTCGAGAGACATCTCGACGCCTGGAGGATTTCAAGAAAACGCTTGACAAATAACAGAAAAAGTGATATACGATAATGGATTATTAAATGGTAAACTTTGATAGGAGACTATTCGGGAAAAAAAACTTTACTCCTTACAGAAAATCTCTCTGGTGGTTGGTTCTATTGCTGTTTATCGTTCTTGTTCTTATAAGATTTCTTCACAGAAATGTCATAAATTAAAATGTCCTACAAAATTTTAAGCGGTTTCAGACCAACAGGTAAAGTCCACCTTGGAAATCTTTTTGGCGCACTCAAAAACTGGATAGAGTTACAGAATAGTAATGAGTGTTACTTTGAAGTTGCCGATTATCACGCTTTGACTACGGGTTATGACAGAACAGAACAACTTAATTCTAATATAATTGACATGGTAACAGACTGGCTGGCATGCGGACTCAATCCCGAAAAGTCAGTAATTTTCGTTCAATCTGATGTGCCCGAACACATTGAACTTTTCACATTGCTTTCGATGATAACTCCATTACCGTGGCTTGAAAGAAATCCAACTCTCAAAGAACAATTGAAAGACCTAAACATCAAAACAATCCATTTTGGTCATCTCGGATATCCTATACTGCAGGCAGCTGATATTCTCATTTACAAAGCAACTGCCGTTCCCGTGGGGGAAGATCAACTACCTCATATTGAATTGACACGAGAAATTGCAAGGAGGTTCAATAACCTCTACGGTGAAGTTTTCCCCGAACCAACTTCACTATTGACAAAATTCCCAAGAGTCCCGGGTCCCGATGGAAAAAGAATGCAAAAATCTCTGAAAAATACTATTCACATAAGTGAAAACCCGGAGGATATTAGAAAAAAAATAAACCAGGCTTTCACTGACCCTGAGAAAATCCATAAAAATGATAAAGGACATCCAGAAAACTGCGTTATCTTCGCATATCACAATATATTCAACTCAGAGAACTTGAAACAAAGGAAGGCGGATTGTAAAAAGGGAAACATCGGTTGTGTCCAGTGCAAACAAGAGTGTGCCTCACTGGTTATAGATTCTCTATCTCCTTACAGACAAAGACGTACTAAACTGAACAAGGATAAAGAAAAGGTCAGAGAAATACTTAAGGAAGGGGCAAAAAAAGCAGGTAAGGAAGCCCAGAAAACGATTGCTGATGTCAGAAAAAATATGATGCTCTGGGGTAGTAAATAACTAAAAGGAGGTGTTTCAATGATTAAGCTCAGATTTAATTTTATGGATGTTTTTTCGGCAGCAAGACTTGGCTTTAACGGAAAAAAAATCCAGATTGGAACTATTGGTGTGTTTTTCAGTTTCATTATTTATAGTCTACTCACCTACTTTGCTTTTCTTGTAAGCAAGTGGAGTTGGATAACCATCTGGAGAACATATAAGTACTTCCCTGTTCCATATCCATTTCACGTAGTTCACTTCAATATTTGGGGATGGATACTTTGGATTATTGGACTTCTAATTTCATTCCTTTTCATTGCAATCACACTTACGGCAATTTCGAAAACAACTTATGAACAACTTAAAGGTGATGAATTTTATGAAGTCAGAGAAGCCTTTAAGTTTGGTTTCAAATACTGGAAGGGCTCTTTTCTTGCACCAATAACCCTTATTATTTTCATTGCAATCATAATCTTTATGGGTGTATTATGGGGAATCGCATTGGGAAGAATCCCTCATTTTGGTCAGGTGTTAACAGGGGTTCTTTCTCCATTCCTCTTTGCTGCAGCACTTTTCGTGGTTTACCTGGCAGTAATCTTCTTCGTTTCCCTAATTATCTCTCCGGCGGTTGTGGCAACAACAAAGAGTGACACATTTGATACGCTTTTCGAGAACTTCAGCATCATAAACAGTCAAACCTGGCGTTTTCTCCTATGGGAATGGATATTAAAAGCAACAACCCTCATTGGTGTGTTTATCTTTGGTGGCTTTTTGAAGAAATCATTGACCGTGATGCATATTGCAATTGGTGCTTTCCAGGGTCCGCGAAACTGGTTAGAAGTAATGTGGAACAATGCGCGATGGTATCTACCTCAATTGCCAGCATTCAATATTGCTCAAATAGAGGACTTCTTTGCGAGATTCCTTCCCGCAACTCTTATGCCACATCACTTCATTTCCGGAGATGTAGCAAATACAATAGGCGGATTCGCGATTGGCATTTTCTTCTATCTGCTTGGTTTTCTAATTGTAGGATTTGCTCTATCAATGTGGTCAGCAGGTCAAACGGTAATATACATAGTCCTCGTCAAGATGAAAGACGAAAAAAACCTGCTCGAGCAAAAAGAAGAGCTCTTTGAAGAAGAATTGGAAGAAACAAAACCAGAAGTCGAAGTGGAAAAACCAGCGGAAGAAGAAAAATCCAAAGAGAAGAAATCAAACAAAAAGAAGAAAAAAGAAGAATAAGAACTTCGATATAGTGTCTGCTATCTTACTGAGGAGGAAATCTAATGGGATAGGTTTGTGACATCTCTGTAGGCTCGCCATTTTTTGTACCCGGAATCCATATAGTCGCTCTTGCAGCTGCTAATGCTGTTGCGTCACATACTGGATTTCCAAAAGTTTTAACGATCTTAGCCTTCTTTACTTTTCCATTTATGGAGATGACAACCTGCACAAACACATTACCTTCGGCTCCAACCAATTTCGCAGCTTCCGGATATTCAGGCATCACAAGCTTTTTTATCTTCGGAAATGTCGGCGGAATTTCCGGTGGACTTTCTTTTACAACCTCCGTTGTTTCAGGCTTCGGAGGCTTCACTTCCGGTGTAGTCTCTTTCCCGGTTTCTTTCTTTTCCGTTACTTCCTTTGTTGATTTCGAAATTGCTTCTTTTGCCACTTCTTCCTTTGCCTTTTTTTCAAGAAGAACTTCCGGATTCACTATCGGTTTCTCTGGTTCTATCTTTTCCTTGGCAATCTCTCCTTCTTTCTTTATGGTATCAACAAAAGAAGCGACATCGATTGTTTTTCTAAGTGAAGAGGGAATCCAATAATGTTCCAAATCAGCAAGTATGAACCTTGAGTCATTTCCGTTGATGCCGCTTACCCTTTTACTCGCTGCTGATATTTCTTTTGGGTAAAAGAGAAATGTATTGGGTAAGTCACGAGCAATAATATCTTGAAACTCTTTCCAAATCTCTTTTGTTTCCCTTCTATCAAGTGCTAAAAGTCCCCTATCTATCATTGAATCAATCTTTGGATTCTTATATGAAACAAGGTTGAACTTACCTTTAGATGGGTCAGAATTCCATACAATTGTCGGATCTATTCGTTCTTCAATGCTCCAGCCAAGTATGAAGGCGTCAAAATCTTTTGAGACAAGTCTGTTTATGAACGTTGGAGTATCAAGAAACTCTGTTTTAACATCGATACCGACTTTTTTAAGTTCAGCAGCAATAAAATTGGCAATTGCAACTCGTATTGAATTTTCTTTGTTTGTTATCAGAGAAAAAGTCAACTTCTCCTTTCCCTTCTTTCTCATTTTGTCAAGCTTGTTCAATTTCCATCCTAATTTATCGAGAAAATTCGCTGCCCTTTCCATATTATACGGTATCGGAGATAATTCATCATCATAAGCCCAGGAAGTTGGTGGAATAGGACCCTTGGCAATATCCGCAAGATCCAACAATACATCCTTAACAAGTCGCTTTCTATCTATTGCATAAGTTAGTGCAAGCCGCATCGTGTCTTTGGCAAAAAGCGGTTTTTCTAAATTCCATCCAATGTATGTATATGTATGACCAGGTTTAACAACAAGATTAATATCGCTCTTATCTTTGATCCTTGCATACAACGATGGTGTTACATCCGTAACGATATCTATGTTTCCCTCAAGCAACTCCATTGATAACTCTTCCTCGTCCGGGGCAAACCAAAAAACGACCTCCTCAAGAGCTGCTTTGCCTTTATAATATCCCTCATCTGCAACAAGAGTCAGGGATTCTCCTTTTTTCCATTCTTCAAGTTTATAGGGACCATTTCCAACCGGTGAAGAATTAAAAGCTGCATACTTCAAATCTCTGATGTCCTTCAGAATATGTTCCGGGAGCGGTGTTATTCCCGAATCAAGTAATTCATCAGCATACGCTCTTCTGAAATAAAAACAGATTTCGTATTGATTAATAACCTTCACACTATCAATAAATCTTACAGAAGCAGTAAGTGGAGATCCAACATCCGGATTCTTTATCAAATCAAAAGTAAACTTCACATCGTTTGCTGTAAATGATTCTCCATCAGACCATTTCACATTCTTTCTCAAATAGTAAATAATTGACTTGAAATCCTCCGAATATTCCCAGCTCGTTGCCAACTCTGGAACAATCTTGCCTTGAGAGTTTCTTCCATGCAAGGATAGAAAAAGCAGTTTTTCTACGCCTATACTTTTGCCCAGCGGAGGATAAATAGGATTAAGACTTGTGGGTTCATCTATTGTACCAATGATAAGTTTTCCTCCTCTTTCGCCTGTAAATTTCTCTTCCTCTCCTTTCCTGCAGGATAAGAGAAAAGCCACAATCAGAAAAAGCGCCAGCATTAACCTTTTCATAAAAACCTCCCTATTTTGCTTTCAGCAATATTAACTTTTTTTATCCAAATTGTCAAGATTTTTTTTCAAACACTACTTTTTTTTGCTTGACAACAAGATAAAAATTATGTATATATTTGGAAATTCGAATACAAGGCTTAAGGGAAACCGGTGAAAATCCGATACGGCCCCCGCCACTGTGATCGTGGACGAAAGAAGCGAATACCACTGCCCCGAGTATATTGAAGGGTGGGAAGGTGCTTTTAGTAGGATAATACGAAAGTCAGGAGACCTAGCCATTTCTAAGTCCTGCGGGGTGAAAGGCAACTTTTTTCTTGCCAGCCCTTAAGGCTGGTATTTTTATTTCAAAGGAGGTATTATGAATTCACTAATATTTTTAACAGTCAGCCTCGTTGCTCTTTTCCAGAGCAATGAAGATGGAATTCCACATTACTGGCTTCCAGAGATTGTTGTTACAGCGAAAAGGATAAAGGAACCTTTAAGCGAGGTCGCTGTCGATATGGAAGTGATTACAGAAGAAGAAATTATGAAGAGAGGAATTAGAACAGTTGAAGAACTTCTTACCGAACAGGGATTTCTTGATGTAAGGACTACCGGTATACAAGGTGGATTACTAACAGTGGGATTGAGGGGTTTTCCTGCAGATCAGTCTCTTGTTCTCCTAAATGGCTTCAGACTTAACTCTCCGGCAAATGGATGTTTTGATTTCAGTGAAATACCTATTACAGCAATAAAACGTATAGAAATCATAAAAAACCCTTCATCAAGTCTCTATGGGACAAATGCATCATCGGGTGTAATAAACATTATCACAAAGGATGCAGAAAAAGAGGGAGTAAATGTTGAAGGGAGTGGCAACATTACAGAACAGGGTGCAAAACATATCTTTGGTGATGCTGGTTACAGAAGGGGTGCATTCAAAACAAATATAAACATTTCGAAAAGAAACAGTGATGGAATGAGACCGAATAGCAATTTTAATAGCATATCAACGGTTGGGAAAATCTCGATTTTCAATATCATAAATACAGAATTTTCTTTTGGAGAAAGAACGGTAGGCGTCCCTGGACCTGTTCCGTCACCTGCATATGTCCCTCTCTACGGAGACAATAATGTTTATTCTCTATTTGATAACCAGGAAACAAGACACTATACAGGTTCTGGAACAATTGAGAAAAACCTTGGAGACCTTTCCCTTTCCTCAACTGTCGGATATAGAAAAGAAAACTTAAACTATTTCAGTATATACGAAGGCTGGCCTACATACAAGGCAGAAAACAATTGGTATTATATAACCGAGCAGCTCACAGGTTCAGGCAAGTTAACATACAAGGATATATGCACTGGTGTGGACTTTCTGAAACAGGAATTCTGGGCATACGATTCACTCGTTAATAGTGATAAGGATAGTCTTATGAGTGATCAGCACTGGAATCCCTACAGGAAGACCAAAGGATTTTGGGCAAGCTTGAAACATAGGTTCTTTGATGGAAGGGTCATTCCATCCACTTCTTTTAGATGGGACAAAAATAGCGATTATCCAAACTTTTTAAGTTACTCGGGAGGTATACTATTTAAAGTAAGCGACAATCTTAGAATAGGTTCGTCTTTTGGCAAAGGATTTCGTGCACCTACATTTAATGAACTATACTGGCCTGGTTCAGGTAATCCGTTACTAAAACCGGAAGAAAGTTTTCAAATGAATACGCACATAGACACCCGTCTTGGAAACGTAGTTTTCTTGAGGATATCAGGTTTTCAAAGGAAAGTAAAGAATTCCATTTCCTGGATTAATTATATCCCAGAGAATGTTGATAGGCTTACGGTGAACGGTCTTGAGGTAAATCCTACAATAAATCCATTTCACTTTCTCTCCCTCTCTTTTTCTACAGTAATAAAAAAGGCGGAAGAGGAAAGAACAACAGAAGACCCTTCACTAAATTACAGCTGGATAATTGACGGGAGAGAAGTTCATAAAAGGAAAGCTGCATACATCCCTCTGAAAAAAATCACTGGTTCTATTGAATTAAGAGGCGGAGAAAATACAATCCTTACATTTACCTCCATGTATAATAGCGACAAGACAGCCTACTTCTACGATTTTGTTTCTGGCAGTTATAAGACAAAGAAAATAGATAAAACTGCAATATACAATATTAATATCCTTCAAAAACTTGGTAAAAGCATTTCTTTATCTGTTAGGATAGACAATCTTTTTGATAAGAAGTATAAGGCAAACTTTGGGTATACACTCGATGATAAAGACTATCCAGCACCGGACAGAAAAATCTCCTTGGGCTTTAATTATGAAGGACATATCTAACTCGACATAAGGCAAGTAAGACCACCTGAAACCAAAAAGGGCGTTAAACCAACGCCCTTTTTTTACATTCCGATAATGGCTGGACACTTTATTCCAGCACGAATATCTTCTTCTCAGCACATATATCTTTGAGTATCTTTGGCCACACTGTAACACTTACCTCTCCGATATGTGCCTTCTTCAAGAGAAGCATGTAAGTTCTGGATTGTCCTATCCCTCCACCAATGCTCAGAGGAAGTGTATTGTTCACAATACCCTGATGGTATGGAGTTTTGAGGAGATCAAGCTGCCCACTCATCTCAAGCTGTTTCTTAAGAGTGTCGGCATTGACGCGGATACCCATAGAGGTTAATTCATGTCTTCTTTTTGTAACCGGATTCCAGACAAGGATATCTCCGTTGATACCATGCATTATTCTTCCATTCTCAGACTTTGTTTCAGTAACCCAATCATCATAATCCGCTGCTCTCATTTCATGAGGGTAACCGTCTTTAAGAGTCCATCCAATTCCTATGATGAAAACTGCAGGATACTTCTGCAAAACAGTGGTCTCACGCTCTTTTCGAGGTAAGTCTGGATACATATCAAGAATTTCTTCGGCATGCAAAAAAGTTAATTCTTCTGGCAAGTTTGGATACTTATCTGTTTTAAGTTTCGGGTACATATCTTGTACAAAAGTTTCGGCACCCTTTAGAACCCTCCAGATTTTTCTGATAACACCTTTTAAAAACTCAAGATTGCGATCATCCGAGGTAATTACCCGTTCCCAGTCCCACTGGTCAACATAAGAGCTGTGGTCATGATCAAGAAAGTAGTCCTTTCGAACGGCGTGCATATCCGTACAAATTCCCTCACCAACTTTACAATCGAATTGCTTAAGCGCAAAACGTTTCCATTTGGTGGCTGCCTGAACCACCTGTGCATGTATTGGTTCATCAAGACCTAACCCGCAAGGGAACTCCACTGGAGTACGCGAACCGTCACGGTCTAACATATCGTTTAGACCACTCTCGCGGTCGACAATAAGAGGAACTTGCACCATCATTAGATTCAATTCTTTGCAAAGCTTTTCCTCTATGTAGTTTTTTACACCGTAAAGAGCCTTCATAGTTTCTTTCCTGTCGAGAATCGAAGAATAATCACCCGGTAGGATTTTCTTTACCTCATCATAATTTCCTATTCCTGGTCCTGCCAAATCTGCTTTCTTATCTCTCATATCTCACCTTTTTTTAATGTTTCCGTCTAACAATCGAATCAAAAAGTATTACACTTTTATAGCATTTGAATCAATTTGTCAAGACAATTTTTAGAGTCTTAAAAGAAATTTTTGCTTATCTCCTTTTGAATTTCTTTTCAAGTTCTTTGAGTGGAAACTTAATTATCGTTGGCCTTCCATGTGGACAGGAAAAAGGATTATCTGTTGCGAAAAGATTATCGAAAAGTTCATTCATCTCCACCTGCTTTAACTCCTGGCCAGCCTTTATCGCAGATTTACATGCAATCTGTTTTGCTATCTCAATAAATTGGTTCTCGCTCCCCGCACTCTCTATAATATCTTGCAGCAGTTCGTGGATAATGGTTTCGTCTATTTCTTTCATAAAAGGTGGTACACCCTCTACAACGATAGTCTTCCCGCTGAATTTCTTAATTCTAAATCCCAATTCATACAAATCCTGTATACTGTCTTCAAGAAACTCTTCCTCCTTGATACTTAACTCCACTCTCAGAGAGAAAAGAAGCATCTGCGGCGGGATAGACTTTTTCCTTCTTACAATCCTATCGAATATTATCCTCTCGTGAGCAGCATGCTGATCCACAATCATAAAACCGGTCTTTGTGGATGCAAATATATATGAATTGTGCAGTTGCCAAAAATCCTTCGGCATACTTACTTCTCTCTTGAAAATCTGCTCCTCTTCCTTAGTGGGAAAAACAATCTGAACCTTATCTTTTCCGTAACCTGTCGTGCCTTCGCTCACAAAAGACATCACTTCTTTTTCTACATCAGGTAGCGTTTTTTTGTCACTCAGAGTTTTACTGACGGCAGAAAAAACCGTCTCAAATACAACTCTTTCTTCACTGAACTTCACCTCCTTTTTTGTAGGATGAACATTAATATCTATTTCGTCTCCTGGAATAGTAATCTCGACAACAAAGATTGGATGCTTTCCCCACAGACTATTCCCATATGCCTTATATATCGCCTTTCTTATTAGATTGCTCATCACCCATCTTTTATTAACGATAATATACTGAAAGTCTCTTCCGCTTTGTCCGTACTCAGGCATCAAAACAACTCCGTTAATTCTGATTCCGCGGTTGTCTTCAATCAAAGAAACCAAATGTTCTCTTGTGTCTCCTCTAACGAGATTCCCTACTCTGCGTTTCAGGTCTGAACTGGGTGCGATATCAAGACTTAAAGATCCGTTATTGAAAAGTGTAAAGTGAATATCTCGGTTTCCAATCGCAAGTGCAGTAAAAACCCTTCTTATGTGCCTGAACTCGACAGATTCCGACTTGACGAATTTCCTTCTTGCTGGCGTATTAAAAAAGAGTCTTCTAATATCAACGGTCGTGCCCACCTTCCTTGACTGCGGCCTTTTCTCAATAACTTCCTCGCCCTGCATTCTAATTAAAAAACCCGTCTCTTGAGACTCTGTTCTTGATTCGACTACCATTTCAGAAACAGCCCTTATACTTGGCAAAGCTTCCCCCCTGAACCCGAAAGTGCTTATTCGTGAAATATCATCAATGCACTTTATCTTGCTTGTTGCATACCTTTCAACCGACGAAAAAAGATTCTCTGGACTCATACCCACTCCATCGTCTGCAACCTTGATTCTTCCCATTCCTCCTCGTTCGATTTCACATACTATTCTATTGCTCCCGGCATCTATCGAATTCTCGATAAGCTCTTTAACACAAGAAGCAGGTCTTTCCACAACCTCTCCTGCTCTTATTTTTTCTCTAACTTCTTTTGGGAGAATGATTATATTGCGGGACACGAAAGATTTGAGTTTAGGTTTCGTCTGTTAATAGAGGACCAGGTTTTGCAAAGAAAAACCCCTGTCCATATTCTATGCCTATGTCCTTGAGAACCTCGAACTCACCCTTCGTTTCAATCCCTTCCGCTATGATTATAGAGTCAATCTTCTTTGCAAAGGGAACCAAACTTTCAAGCAAATCCCGCTTTATTGCATGCTTGTTAATATCCCTTATGAGAGCCATATCATATTTGAGATATGACGGCTTGAGCTCGGCAATAGTATGAAGCGTCGAGTATCCTGCACCTACATCATCAATGGCAACAGAAAACCCGGAGGATTCAAGCTTTTTCACAGCATCCTTGAAATAATTTATATCCTTAATCGCCAATCTTTCAGTAATCTCAAGAACAACATCCTTAACGGAATGTCCCGTATCTTGCACGCCTTGCATAAATTTACCATCTGCAAATTCTGGATCCAGAACACCTTTTGCAGAAACATTAAGGAAAAGTTTCTTATTCTTGAGTGCATATTTTACCATTTTCACCGCACTTTTTCTGCAAATCCTTTCTAATTCCAGAATCATTTCCGTTTGCACGGCAAACGAAAAAAGTGTTTCTGCATCATTGAAAAATTCAACAGAAGCTATCCGTGTAAGTGCTTCATATCCGATGATTTCTCCAGTTTTCAAGTTCAAAATGGGCTGGAACACTGTTCTTATGTCATTATTGATGATAATCCTTTTGAGCTCCTGGTTTCTTCTTTCCCAGAAATTGGTCGCTTGAGTGTAAGCATTATTCCTTGCTCTCTCAATTGCAGAATAGAGATTTCTCTCAAATCTTACTACGGGGTCGAAATAAAGAAAATCTGTTCCAATGTGACAAATTGTTTTTGGAAAAAGGTATTTTCTCCTCAGATCTTCTGTTCGTGTAAAAATCCTTTCATGAAGAGTATCCATAAGCATCTGCATAAAATCTTCATCAACCTCCTCGTCCGTATCCTTAGAAAAAACAAAGATGACAAATCCTCCAGCTCTCGAAGCTTTCATGGCAATTATATCATTACCGTGCATAAGGTCGGAATGGAGACCTTTCAGGATATCAGCCAATCTCAGAAGAATCTCATCGAATTTCTGCCATCCATGAATTGTTTCGATTGATTCCATAATATCAACATATATTATTCCAATCTTTTTAAAACTCTCAATATTTTTTCTGACATCATCTATAACGATGGGAATAGTAGGGAAATTAAGTTCATGGTCGAAAAGAGCTCCTTTGAACTGAAGCCATTCTTTCCTTATCTTCGCTTCATCATCTTTGTTACTCATACTTTATCTTCTCCATTTCCCTGTGATAGTATGGCATCAACTCTTGAGAGCAAATCTTCCGGAGCAAATGGTTTTGTAATGTAGTCCACAGCACCTTCCTGAATACCAAATACCTTATCCCTTGTCTCAGTTTTGCAGGTAAGCATGGCAACAGGTATTGTTTTTGTGTCATCGTCTATCTTTAACATTTTCAATACTTCCCATCCGTCGATTTCTGGCATCATAATGTCCAGTAAAATCAGATCAGGTTTAACCTCTCGTGCCATTATCAGACCAACCATTCCACCCTCCGCCTTATGAACTTCAATTCCTTCTTCAGAAAGTATGATTGAAATAAGTTCCAAAATATCCTTCTCATCATCGATTATAAGAACTTTTTTCAAGAGCTCTTCCCCTCATATACTGGAAGAGTAAAGCAAAAATTGGAACCTTTACCCTTACCGCTTTTCAGTGATATCTTTTCCTTATGCGCATCCAGAATGGATTTTACAATCGAGAGACCAAGACCAATCCCTTTATATTTACTCCTTGGATCAATCTGGAAAAACTTCTCGAATATTTTTCCCTTCATAGATAGAGAAATCCCCGGACCGGAGTCCTTGACACACACCTCGATTTTGGGTTTACCCCTACCATTAAGGCTGTTGCATACAACAGAAATCTTGCTTCCTTGTGGAGTAAATTTTATTGCATTTGTAAGTAGATTTTCCAGAACTTGCACTATTTTTGCCCTGTCAGCTATCACCGGTGAAATATCGGAAGAAATAAATTCTTCATATTTGATCTCCTTTTCACTCAATTTTAGATCAAGATTGGCAACAGCCTCGCGAATTGCACCTTTGATGTGAAAAGGTGTGAGCGAAATTTCCATTTTACCGGTTTCAAAACTTGAGAAATCAAGCAAATCCATAATTTGCGTTTCCAACCTGTTCAAATTTCTCTTTGCGACCAAAAGCCCATTTTTCTGACCATCTGTTAGTGGTCCCAATTTTCCCAATATGATATATTCTATATAACCCTTCACAGAAGTCAATGGTGTCATAAGTTCGTGTGAAATACTGGCAAGAAACTGAGACTTTAACTCACTGAGCTTTTTGAGTTCAAGATTAGCCTTGGAAAGAACTTCTTTCTGCGACTCTAAAATATTCAAATCTTTCCTTATAGTATGCTGCATCTCTTTCAAAGCTTTTGCAAGAATTCCAATTTCATCTTTACTCAGGACTTCTATTTTATTATGGTAATTTCCCTTTGATATTTCCCTTGCTGCCTCTGTTAATTTCAAAAGAGGTTTTGAAATGACATTTGTTTGAAAGAAAGAAACTACAGAACCAAGAACAACCGATATGAATGTAACTGAAAATACAATTCTTCGCAAAACAGAAAGTCTTTTTTCTAAATATCCCTTTGAAATAAGATATCTGACTGAATACCTGTGCCAGCCCCAAGGTTCAAGATAGGGATAGACCATATCGAAACATTCTTTATAATGTGTTCCATCAAAACTGTGGTTAAGGTCTCTTATTCTCTCAAACAAATATTCTTCGTTTTCATCTTCTGCTTTGCCAAGCTTGCCCTTGAATTCATATGAATCGAAAAGTTTTTTGCCATCAACTGAATAAATCTGAACTCTTTCTAATTCACTCTCCAGGGATAACAAACTCAAAACAAGTTGCCTAAATTTGAAATAGCCTGTTTCATAGTAACTCTTATACGCTTCACACAAAGGACCTGCTGTTAGTGTCGCGAAACTTAATGCTTCATTCTCCATCGACGATATAATTTCTCTCTCACGAAGGTGCACTAATATTGCCGCAAGACTCATCATAGAAACAAATATGAGCGCACTCATATACAGAACATTCTTGGTTCTAAAATTCACTCTCTAATACTCCTGATTCTCATTTCACCGATAAAAAAGTTAATTTCTATATCAAATTTCACAAAGGAATCCTTTTTTCATTCTTCAGTCACTTCTATTTATATATTCTATATCCTATCACTAAAAAAGTCAAGGGTAAAAAGTGATATCGCCTATGTTTCTTCCTTTGTCTTATCTTCACCTGTTTTCTTCTCTATTTCCGGCTTGATATCAGGGATAACTTCATCTTTGGGTGGCTCAAGCACAATTACAATCCTTCTATTTTTCCTTCTGTGCTCATCCGTATCATTCGGAAAAATCGGGTGATACTGTCCGTATGCAATCACTGATAACCTTTCTGCAGGAATTCCCGTATTTTCCTGAAGGTATCTGACAACATTCGTTGCTCTTGCAGCAGATAGTTCCCAATTCGTGGGAAATTTCTTTGCAAGCTCTCCACCTATTTTTGTGTCATCTGTGTGTCCTTCTACTTTTATTTCCCCGGTCGAGGCATTCCTCAGTATTTTGCCCAACTTTGATAAGATAAGCAGCCCCTCATTGCTAAGATTCTCCTCTCCAGGATTGAAAAGTCTAAGCCCTGGTAAATTAATTTCCACACCCTTTTCCGCTCTTCTTATCTCGAAATTTTCTTCAGTTGAAATCTTACTTAATTCTTCTATAACATTTCTCTTATAGGTTTTACCTGTTGCATTATCCTCTTTTTTCTCGATTTCCTCCTTCAATTTTGTTATAAGTTCTGTCAAAGTTCTGTTCTCATTCTTAAGACCTTCTAACATCTTATCCTTTGGCCTGTACTCGGTGATATAGAAAAATGCACTGTATCCGCCATACGCAATAATGATACAAAGAAAAAAGTATGCAAGAAATTTCATCTTACCTCCTTATATAATTCGAAGAAATACAACAGTAAAACAGGCGATTGCTTTCTTTTCTCCAATAACTCCAAAACCTTCATTTCTTTTCGCTTTAATTGAAACTTTATCCTTTTCAATCTCCAATATTCTGGCAACCGACTCGCGAATATTAGACTTGTGGGGTGTAAGTATGGGAGTTTCAGCTACAACTGTTATATCAACATTTATAATCTCAAAGGCCTTTAACTTCTTTATCTTTTCAACAATAATAGTGCTTCTTATATTCTCTGTCTCTTCGGAAGTGTCCGGGAAATAGTCTCCTATGTCCCCCAATGATAGAGCTCCCAGTATTGCGTCACAGAGTGAATGCAGCACGACATCGGCATCGGAGTGCCCATCGAGACCGATTATGGATGGGACTTCAAATCCGCCAAGAAAAAGCTTTCTGCCTTCCCTCAGTGGATGTATGTCATAACCGAATCCAACCCTTGTTTTCATCTTATGTATTTGGTTAGATACAATCGTACCGGCAGAGAATTCAAGACTTTAGTCATTTCTAGTATATCATTTCTGCAAAAATCACCCTTCCGGTTGGGAGGTCTAACACACTAACCACCTTGCATTTGACAATTTTCCCCAAAGAAGTAGATGCCCCCTCGATAACAACGGTACTATTATCATCCAGATAGCCTATTCCCTCTCTCGTGTACCTTCCTCTCTTGACAGCCTTAACCCTTAAGATATCCCCTTTGAAGAATGCTTGTTTCAAAGCTGCTCCAAGTTCCTTCATTTTTAACACCTTAATGCCTACCATTTTTGTAAAGGGTTCAAGCTCATCTTCAATAGCAAGAAGTTTATAGTTTCCCAGCTGTGCAAGCCCTACAATCTTTCTCTTAATTCCCTCCAAATTCTTTGGTTCTCGTTTGTCAATCCTGACATCATAGAAACTCTCTCTCATAAGCTCCTCGATCACCAACTCACCTCTTTTAATGGAGACATCAGCATTCGGAGACGCAACAAGATGCTTTATGTGTCCAGTGAGAAATTCAGGTAAAACAATGGTCGCTTGCAAGAAACCAGATTTTAATACCATCAGTATTCTTCCATCTGTAATAACATCAAGAGAAGGAAGAATAAGATTATGACTTTCTTTCTGTCTGAAAAACAACTTTCTCTCCTTTTTTTCTAAACGGTTGCAGTGGACTTTGCTATAGCCTCTTTTAGGTTTTCTACACCGATAGTTTTGATTCTGCTCTTATTCAACCCTTTCAAATTTCCATCGGGAATAATACCTCTCGTAAACCCAAGTCTTTCTGCCTCGCTAATTCTTCTTTCTATCTGCGCAACAGCCCTTACTTCACCACCAAGACCTACTTCTCCAATTACAACTGTCTTGTTATCACAGGGATGATCATCGAAATTGGAAGCAACAGCAACCAATATGCCAAGATCACAGGAAGGGTCGAGTAATTTCAATCCGCCAACAACATTACAAAAAATATCGTAACCTCCAAGGTTGTAACCTGCTCTTCTTTCGAGAACCGCTAAAAGTATAGAGAATCTCTTGTAATCGCTGCCTGCTATTACACGCTGTGGTACAGGATACCGAGTCGAGGAAACCAATGCTTGAACTTCGGTAAGCAAGGGTCTTGTTCCTTCAATGGTTGAAACCACTACAGAACCAGATGTATTAATTCTTCTCTCATCTAAGAAAATTTTAGACGGATTCTTAACCTCCATAAGTCCACCCTTTACCATCTCGAAAACGCCAATCTCATTAACACTACCGAATCTGTTCTTTATTGCCCTGAGAATTCTGTAAAATTGCGTTCTGTCACCCTCCAAATAAAGCACAGTATCAACCATATGCTCTAATGTTCTGGGTCCTGCAATCATTCCAACTTTAGTTACATGTCCAACAAGGAAGACAGTAATACCTTTTTCTTTTGCAACAATCGTCAGTTTTGATGTGCACTCTCTAACCTGACTAACAGAACCAGGAGATGAGCCTATAAGCGAATCATACATTGTTTGTATCGAATCTATTACCAAAATTGACGGTGTGATTTTTAGAGCTGTCTCTACAATGTTTTCCACGGATGTTTCCGACAGAAGCAGTAGATTATCCGTATCGATCTTCAACCTTCTTGCTCTCAAACCTATCTGGTAGGTCGATTCTTCACCAGAAACATAAAGAATCTTCTTCCCCTGATTTGCGATGTTGGATGCAGTTTCAAGAAGCAAGGTCGATTTTCCAATACCTGGCTCACCGCCAATCAAGATTACGGTTCCTGGAACGATCCCTCCCCCAAGAACCCTATCCATTTCGGAAATACCTGTATTCCATCTCCTATAATCTTTGGCTTCGATTTCACTGAGCTTAATCGGTTTCGAGGGAGTTCTTCTTTGTCCTTTGACACTCCTCGTCTGCTCTTCAACAAAGCTATTCCACTCTCCACAGTTTGGACATTTTCCCATCCACTTTACTGATGAATATCCACACTCCTGACAGACAAATGTTACCTTGTTCTTATTCATATCTTTTTAGCCACGGTTACTACACGGTTAAACATCTATTAAACCACTGAGACACAGAGTACACAGAGAAAACATAATCTTAAGGTGTAACTAATAAAACCAATGAAACATTATGACATTTTCATCCATATTAAATAACCTCCTAAAACACTTTGATATTGATATACTTTTTGGGATTTTCCTTGATGTCTTTTATGAGGGCTTTCGTTTCCTTCAATGTCGATTCTATTTCGTTGTAAAGTTTTTCGTCCTTGATAATCTTACCCATTGTTCCTTTTCCTTTGTTAATACCTTCAAGCGTTTCCGAAAGAAGGTCAACATTTTTATCAAGTTTATCGACAATCAGCATCACTTTCTTGATATCGCTCTCTGCATTTCTAACAGTCCTTTTTATTCCATCTCTGTTCTCCTTAATCAATTCCGCAAGCTCATTCGAAGCAGTGTTTATATTCTCCAGGGTCTTTTCAATGTCACCCTGGCTCAATTTTTCTGCTATCTTTCTTATGGGTCCAAGAATATCCCCTAATTCCCCGAGTGAAAAAGAAGGAGAACCTTTCCCTCCAAGTGGCTTTGTGATATCAAAAAGCTCTTTTTCCTTTCCCTTTCTAAGTTGAATGTATTTTGTCCCGCTTATCAGGGCAATATCCTTGATAGCTGCCTCTGCATCTTTTTTAAGTATGACATCACTCTCCACATAACAGCGTGTGGAAACCATGTCCTCTTTGAGTCTTAAGGCAAGTACCTTTCCCTTATCCACTCCAAGAACCCGGACAGGATCTCCTTTTTTTAATCCTGATGCATCATTAAAATCTATCATTATTATGTACCCTCTACTCTTGAATTTTGCCTGTTTAAGCCAAATATACCCAAGAGACAAAATTACTATGCCGAGAACAATAAAAATTCCTACTTTTAGTTCAGCATTCTTCGTTTTCATTATATTCCTCCAGAAATTGGTCCCTGACCTTCGCCTTTAATGAATTGCCTGACATAAGGGTTTTTTGTGTTCTGAACCTCCTCTGATGTTCCGTCAAAAATGATTTTTCCATCATAAAGCATTGCAATTCTATCTGCTATCTTGTATGCACTCGTCATATCATGCGTGACAGCAATCGTTGTTATTCCTAATTTCCCCTGCAGTTCGATGATAAGATTATTTATTCTATCCGCAATGATAGGGTCAAGTCCCGTTGTAGGTTCATCGTAAAACACAAATTTTGGATTCATTGCAATTGCTCGAGCAATACCCACCCTTTTTTTCATCCCACCGGAAAGTTCGGCGGGAAACAGATCTTCGACTTTTGAAAGACCAACAAGATGAAGTTTCTCACTTGCTTTCTCCTTTATCTCTTCTCTACGCATCAAGGAATGCTCTAACAAACCCAGGCCCACATTTTCCCAGACACTGAGCGAGTCAAAAAGAGCTGAACCTTGAAAAACCATTCCAATCTTTTTTCTTATCTCCAATAGCTTTCTCTTTGATATATTATCAAGAGATACATTTTCAATAACAACATCACCTTCATCAGGAATTATCAATCCAACCACAGTTTTTAAGAGAACACTTTTGCCACATCCACTTTGTCCAATTACAACAATTGTCTCTCCCTCCTCAATGTTCAGGTCAAGTCCCTTGAGGACGGCATTATCTCCGAAACTCTTCCACAGATTTTTCAGTGCAATCATCTAAATACCAACCTTGCTATGAGATAATCAAATATGAGAACAAGAACCATTGACGAAACAACAGCTTTGGTTGTTGCCTGTCCAACACCTTCTGCACCTCCTTTTGAATGAAAACCATGATAGCACCCCATAAGCGCGATAATAAGGCCAAATACGACTGCTTTCACAAGTCCTCCAAAAAGCTCAATCTGTATAAAATTGTACCTGACACCCCTGAGATAAATATTGAGTGAAATATTCAGTCCGTAAACTGAAACAAAAAGCCCACCAAGTATCATTAAGATTTCTGCAAATATCGTAAGAAAGGGTAATATAATGATGCCGGAAAGAATTCTTGGCATAATAAGGTATCTACCCGGATCAATTCCCATAATCTCAAGGGCATCTATCTGCTCGGTAACCCGCATCGTTCCTAATTCAGCAGCAATAGAGGAACTCACTCTTCCCGCTAAAACAAGACCCGTAAGCATCGGTCCCAACTCAATCATAATTGCCTTTGCGGTACCCATTCCGACATAGAGTTCAGGAACCAATCCCTGACTCTGAAAAGCAGCCTGAAAACCCGTAACCATACCTGTAAAAGCTGAAACGAGAATGACAATAGGAAGAGACGAAATCCCCATCGAAACTATCTGAACAAGAATTAACTTAGTACTTCTTGGGATGTAAATAAAGTTCTTTATACCCTCAACAAGAACAATAATAACCCCTCCAACATAGGAGAAAAAGGATTCTAATGCTTTTTTTATCAAAATGAACTCTCTCCCTGCTCAGGTTCCCGCTCCATATCGACGAAACTCGCACAAGTCTCACGAAATGTTGCTTTAACAGAACCAACAGGCCCATTCCTCTGTTTTCTAATTATTATCTCCGCGGTGTTTCTCTCCTCTAAATTGTCTGATTCCAATTTTCTGAATAAGAAAATGACAACATCCGCATCCTGTTCAATGGCACCTGATTCTCTTAAGTCGGAAAGTAATGGCTTCTGAAATGCCCGAGTTGTATGAGCTCGCGAAAGTTGAGAAAGTGCAACCACAGGTATATTCAACTCTTTGGAGAGAGCCTTAAGGGAACGGGAAATTGTGGATACCTCCTGCTGCCTATTATCCGTTCTCCTCCCTCCTCCAGGAACATCTAACAATTGGAGATAATCAACAAAAATGGCACCGACATCAACCTTTGATTTTAATCTCCGTGCTTTTGCCCTCAATTCAAGGTGTGTAAGACGTGCAGAGTCATCAATATATATGGGAGCCTCATGCAATTTTCCAGCCGCACTGGTTAGGGTAGACCAATCATCCTTAGTAAGAAATCCTGTTCTCAACCTATTTAAGTCAACTCCCGCTTTCATAGCAAGCATTCTCTGCACAAGTTGCTCCTGAGACATTTCAAGGCTAAAGAAACCAACAGGGATTTTCTTATCAATTGCCGCATGAAGTGCGATATTCAAAGCAAAAGCAGTCTTACCCATAGACGGTCTCCCCGCAATTATAACGAAATCGGATTTTTGAAATCCTCCAGTCATAGAATCCAACCTGCGAATTCCTGATTCAATACCCGTAACATGACTCCTGAATTTAGCCATTTCCTCTATTTTCTCAATCGTATCAGAAAGAACATCTTTCACCATCATCAATTCCTTTTTCTTTCCTGCATACCTGATATTGAATATCAACTGCTCCGCTTTGTCAAGTAACTCGTCAACCTCAAGTGTTTCCTCATAACTATGCTGTATTATCTGGTTGGATATACTTATGAGTTTTCTTAAGACATACTTCTCAAGAACGATTCTTGCATATGATTCCACATTTGCGGTTGTTACAACAGCTTCAAGAAGTCTCTGTAAATAATCAGCACCCCCAACATCGGTAAGTTGTTCTTTTTTGCTCAGTTCGTCCGAAATGGTTACAATATCAATAGGCTTATTTGCCTGCTCCAAAGTCACTATTGCATTGAAAAGTTTCCTATGGACACCTGAATAGAAAACTTCTTCATCGACTATTATTGAAAGTACCGTGTCGCAAGCATCTCTGTCTGTCAACATCGAACCCAGGACAGCAGCCTCTGCATCAAGAGACTGAGGTGGAACTCTTAATATATCTTTATTCTCAGCCATTTTGTCCTTCCTTAAGTATTTCCATAATGAACTTCATGTCCTCCCAGGTTGCTCTCTTCTGCTTGGGACTTCTGAGAAGATAACTTGGATGGAAAGTAGGAATCATCTTGATACCTTTGTAGTAAAAAACTTGCCCTCTTAAGCGAGATATAGCAGCATCGGAACCTGATAAAGTCTGAGCAGCATATCTTCCGAGGGCACAGATTACCAAAGGCTTGATTAACTTTATTTGTCTTTCGAGGTAGGGGAAACAAGCGTCCATTTCTAAAGGCAAAGGATTTCGGTTATCGGGAGGTCTACATTTCAGGATATTTCCGATATAGACATTTTCTCTTTTTAGTCCCATCGCCTCGATTATCTTTGTAAGAAGTTGCCCTGCCTTGCCAACGAAAGGCCGTCCTTCAACATCTTCATAGTAGCCCGGGGCTTCGCCCACAAACAAGAGAGATGCATTCGGATTCCCTTCTCCAGCCACAGGATTCTTCCTGCTTTCACCAAGTGGACACTTTCTGCAATGTGAAATTTCATCACTTATATTGTCAAGAGAATCACTGCCTGATTCTGAATATGTTTTCTCTAATACATCTATACCAAGATTGACGTAACCATTAAGTAAATTCTTGAGTTCTTTTAAGGTTTCGGCTTTATAATCATCTCTGTTCATAGACACCAATTTTTAGCACATTTTCCTTACTTTGTCAAATATTTTAATAATGGTGAAATCTCACTGGCTACAAAAGTGTTCTGTAATCAGGTAACTGAGTAATTTGTTCAGGATGTGCCGAATAGAGAAGTACGCCGCCGGGGAATCGAACCCTGAACCTACGGATTAAGAATCCGTTGCTCTGCCATTTGAGCTAGCGGCGCAGCTCCCTCTCTTTAACACAAAACTAAAGAACTGTCAATGGATTTTTAAACTTTTCAAGGTAAAATAGAAATATCCTGCTCCGTAAGGGTTATTCGACGAAAACCGGACAGCTTGAAGAAGCAACAGGATTCCCTTGACACTATAATAAAACAATCAAAAAACACTTGACGAAAGAGTTTTTTTGTGTATAATTTAGATAAATGAAACAGAAAGAAAATATACTTGAGGACATCAAAAGTATTCTTTCCTCCAAAGATGATATTATCTTTGTCTTTTTATTTGGTTCATACCTCGAGGCGAAGAATCCTAACGATATTGATATCGGTATCTTTATCAATGAAGAAAAGGTTAGTGAACAAGATAGCTTTGATTATGCTTTAAGATTGTCAGTGGAACTGTCCTACAAATTTTCTAAAGAGATAGATGTGATAGTTATGAACTATGCACCATTGGGGGTAGTAAAAAATATCATTCAGGGCAAGTTACTCTTTTCTAAGAATGATACATTAAAAGATGAATTCATTGAAAGGGTTACAAGAGAATATATGGACTACTATTATTACTCAAAAGAATTTCTCATGGAGGTCCTAAGTGATTGACATTGAAAGAATCAAGAAAAAAGCCAAAGAAATAAAAGAAAACATTCTTCTCATCACCAAATACACTTCAATTAGCGAGCAAAAGTTTTCTGAGGATATGCGAAACATTTTCACCCTTCGTTACCTGCTGTTAGAACTGATCGAAGGATGTGCTGCAATCTGTAATCATATTCTCACAAAATTTGGGAAAATTGCTCCTGCCGGTTATACGGAGTGTTTCAAAGGTTTGGAGGAAATTGGAGTTTTCGATTCCGAATTTACGACAAAACTTGTGAATATGGCAAGATTCAGGAATCTTCTTGTACACCATTATTCTAAAGTTGATGACCATAAGGTATTTGAATATTCAAAGAAGAATCTTTCCGATTTTGAACACTTCTTGAATGGCATTGCAAGATTTCTGAAAACCGAATTTCTATAATAAACCTATATTTTTAAAAATCAGTGTAATCAGGTATAATGAATATGATACCTGGAGGTTAAAATGAATGCTCACAGTATAGTAGTTAAAGCAGCGTGTAGCTTCCTTTCTATTTTTCTCGTTTCTATGCTTTTCCTGACTCCTCTTCTGGCTTCAACTTCACCATCGGGTGAACCTGAGATTAACGTAATTATGGCAAAGCCAGGACAAACTATCGATGATTTTATATGCAATAATCAAGTGAGATACTCAAAATTCGATATAGACCCGGGTAAACCTCCTGAAGGTGATTACATGGGATGGGCAACTTTCACCACCGACGGTAACAGAGTTCTCCTTACAAACAAAATGACTGATAACGTAACGGTCTTCGATTGGGCAACAATGAACGTCCTCGCAAACATCGATGTTGGTTACTTCCCTGGTGGTATCGCCGTAACGGATACATATGCAATAGTCGCCTGTGGATTCGGCGATGAAGTATATGTCATTAATCTCAATACATATGCAATAGATGCAATTTTTCCTTTACCAGTTGGACAGCAACCCTGGATGGTTGAAGTAAGCCCGGATTTCAGTAAAGCATTCGTTGCATGCGATATCAGCAATACCTGTGAAGTTTTTGACCTTGCAACCCTCACCCATATCCTAACAATCAACAACTTTCCAATCTCTCTACTGAGTTTTGGATTTAATTCGGAGAACGGACGAAGCAGCTTTGCCTTCACCAGTTTTGTCATTACACAGGATGGTAACTATCTGATAGCTTGCAATAGAGCAGATACGATGTTCTTCTTCAACACAACAACAGGTGCCGCAGAAGACACTATAGTAGGCGTGACGGATGGAGCAAATGTTGCTCTTTCCGGGGATGGCACAAAGGTCGTAGCGATAAACTTAGGAAATCCTCTTAATGTCCAGCAAATCGATATCGCCACGCGAACCATAACAGGAAGCGTTACCTTTACGGGATATTCGTACGGATGGGCAACAACGGTAGCGGTTAATGGGGACGGCTCAAAAGCTTTCGTAAGCCTGAGTAACAACAGAAGCGGAATTGGTCGTTTCCCCACTTCTGACTTCATTACATTCACAGAAACCTATTCTGCATTCTGGATTGGTGTATCACCTGACCACAGTCAAGCAATTAGCGGACAGTTCCGTTTTTCAATTATCGATTTTGCATCGGAAACCTTGCTTGGTTACTTTGCGGGTAATTCCCAGGACAGGGGAGCTGTTTCACCTATTGGCTCACGAGCTATTGGTTTTGACTACGCTCGTCATGAAGGCATCTACTTCTACGATTACACGGTCCCGAGTCCCCCAACCTACAGAGGAACAACGAATTCAGGACTTGAACCCGAAGGGGACGCACCACGTCGAGTGGCAATCACACCAGATGGAACAAAAGCAGTTGTGGCAAATGTCCTCTCCGATAACATAACCATAATAGACCTTAATAGTCTTACGGTTGATACAATTATTCCAAACTGTGGTGACCGTGTTCAGAACGTTGCAATCACTTCGGATTCAAAATGGGCCCTCGCCTGCGGAATGAATTCGAACTCTCTAAAAGTCATTGACCTCACAACAAATACACTTGCCGCGGATGTCTTTACCGGAACGCGACCGGGTGTGGTTTCAATAGGTCCCGGAGATACACTTGCATATGTAGGAAACATTTCATCAAATACTGTCTCCGTTGTCCGATTGCAGGGTGCAGCGAGTTTCAAGATAACGGATATTCCCTGTGGCGTAATCGGCGTTGTCTGGGCATGCTACGGTGTATCAAGCGATGTCGAAGCAAGTCCAACAGGAGATTATGTGCTTGTTGCCGCTTCATTCGATGACCAGGTAAGAGTAATCGATGCCAACACAAATACTGTTGTTGCCACCCTCACTGTTGGAGATTTTCCAATACAGATAGCCTTCAACAGTACAGGTGATTATGCTATTGTCACGAATTATTTTAGTGACAACTTTTCGGTTATTAATGTAAATGGAGCATCATCCAGTGTTGTAGGAACTTATGGATACGGTGACGATGGACCTCTAAGGCTTGCATACAATCCTGTGCTTGACCGGATGGGTATTGGACATTATTACAGCAAAACGCTTGTTAGTGTGAACCCGACAACGGGCGCATTTATAAACAGGGCTGATTACAGTGCTTATGGAAGTTTGATTCAGGTTCAATACGATGAGAACGGAGACCCTATTGTCCTTACCCTTTCAGATGGAACTGCAGCCCATATACACCGTCTTGCCGATGTCATATCATTACCAGCAAGCCCTGCATTCTTCGATTACAATCAACTATTCCAAAAAGCTGCCATAGCTATGCCTGGGCCAGATTTTGTTACCGTTATCGACTGGTTACCCACTGGTATCGAACAGATAAGCGCCACCCTAAAGCCTCAAAAAAGCGGGATAAATATTATACTGCATTTTCAAAAAACACAGCACGAAGTCATCAAATGGTCAATATACAAAAAAGGGCGGGATAACATAAGAAGAAAGATAGCTATTATCTCCGGTGAAAAAACGAAATTCCTCGACCGTAATGTAGACTCAGGGCAGCAGTATATTTACTGGATAGAAGTGGTTTTGAATGATGGAAATACAAAAATAACAGGACCATATGAAGTGACTTTTCCCTTTTTCCCAACTGATAGATTTTGCATAAATAGAGTATTTCCGCAACCTATAAGAAGGGACTTGTATCTTGAAGTTTCCACAACCGAAAAGACCCAGGCAGAGGTCTTGCTCGGAAGCATATCCGGAAGTTTCATCACCACACTGTGGAAAGGAAACCTGAGCAAAGGTTGCACAGAATTTCACTTCGATAAAGAACTTTCAGAGATGCCATCCGGCATATATTTCATAAGGATAAAATCTCGAGAAAAGTCCTTGATTCGAAAGATTACAATCATAAGATAAGAAACAGTCAAAAGTATTTATTGCCCTGTGCGCCATAGCACGATGCAGTGAATTCTCAAACTCCACAATTTCAACCTTTTCTAATTTTCTCTTGACAGAGATTTTTGCCTATGTTAATATGCCCAAGGTTATATTGAAATAGGATATTCAGCGCAGCCTGAAAACATTGGGATGTCTGATTATCTTCTGACGGAGGGAAGTTATGCCAAAATATAGAATTGCCCTACTTCCGGGTGATGGAATAGGGAACGATGTAATGAAAGCAGCAAAAATTGTTCTCGATAAAATAAAACTTGACGCAGAGTATATTGAAGCAGAAATAGGCTGGGAATTCTGGAAAAAAGAGGGAAATCCCCTGCCCGATCGAACAGTAAGATTATTAAAGAATACAGATTGTGCTCTATTTGGTGCAATCACTTCCAAACCAAAGGAAGAAGCTTCAAAAGAACTTTCCCCCGGCTTGAAAGAAAAAGGACATATTTACTACAGCCCGATAGTTAGACTGAGACAGGAGTTTGAATTGCATACAAACTTGAGACCCTGCAAAGCATACAAGGGAAATTCCCTTAACTATCGTGATGATATTGATATTGTGATATTCAGAGAAAACACCGAAGGTTTATATTCAGGTGTTGAGTTTTATCCTGTGCCCGAAAATCTCAGGAAAGTTATTAACCATCATAGAAAGATGAAAAAGTTCGAAAAAACACTGAATACAGATATGTCCATATCCTTGCGCATTTTTACAAAGAAAGGCTGTCAGCGAATCCTCAAGTCAGCCTTTGATTATGCAAGACAACAGAAAAAGAAATCTATAACTGTCGTTGAAAAACCAAATGTTATAAGAGAAACAAGCGGTATGATGATTCGGGAAGCAAGAAAGATGAACACTAAGTATCCTGAAATTAACTTAATAGAAACAAATGTCGATGCGATGGCAATGTGGCTGGTTAAAAACCCTCAGAGATTCGATGTTTTGGTCTCATCAAATATGTTCGGTGATATCATATCCGATCTTGCTGCACAACTTATTGGCGGATTGGGTTTCGCATACAGTGCTAATATCGGAGACGACTATGCTCTTTTTGAACCCACACATGGTTCTGCCCCAAAATATACCGGAATGTACAGGGTAAATCCCATAGCAATGATACTTGCAACACGGCTTATGATGGAATGGCTTGGAGAAAATGAGAAGGCAGCCAAACTTGAAAATGCAGTATCTCAAGTAATTGCTGAAGCCAAGATCAAAACCTACGATATGGGCGGCAAGAATTCAACACTGGATATAGCAAACGCAATCGCAGATAAAATAGCAAACTAAATCTACAGATAAAGACAGAAAATTATTCAGCCACGGAATATCACGGATAGATTGCTAATTCTTTTATAAAACCATTCTAAGCAACGGAGAAGTTTTTTACAAAATGCGAAGACTATTTTTTCTAATTTCTTCTCTTCTCCTATTCTTCACAAAACCTATCTTTCCTGCATTCGAAGGTGAAAGTGATTTTGTGTCACCTCCCATCTCTTTCGTTTCTGCTTTCATTCCATCGAACTACGTCCAGAGCAAACAATTGCTCTTCTCTACCTCAGGCTCGAGACTTTACTCGATGCAGGAATGCAATGACTTGCACACTAATCTTCTGGTGTTTTTTCCATTTGCTGCTTTCGGTGCTGACATATCATTTCTTGGCTCAGAACTTTACAGCGAAACCCAATTGGCAATCTCTATCCTTAAAGGAACAAGTCCACTTTTCGGTCTAAAACTCAAATTGATGAGACTGGGTATAAAAGGATACTATAATAGATTTTATGCAAGTGATGATTTCTTTTTCTTATCCCAGACCGAATACTTTTCCTTCCTGTCCACTTATGCAAATGCACTCCCTTATGGATATAAGTTCAAGGAGGAAAAACCAATCTCAACCTTCTCGTCCCTTTTGAGAATATATCCTTCCAATTGGACATCTTTCAATATAAAGATTTTATTCTCCGAATTAACGGGTACTGGTTTTGAGCTTGGCAGCAGCGTAAAACTAACATCAATTTTCTCCTTTGGTGGAGGCTTTTCTCTCGCAACAAAGGCTATTTCTTCTACTGCAATTCTTTCGCTCTCTAAATTCGATCTTTCTTATAACATATCTATTCATCCTGAATTAGGGTTGACGCACAAACTCGGTCTTGTCTTTTCCAAAAGCAAAAAATTAGGCACAGAATGATATATATGGAGATAAAGAATATGGAGCACCAGTGCACAAGAGTACAAGACACAAGGGTGGAAGGCAAAATAAAAAAAACAGTCTTTTTAAATCTCTTAAAATCCCTGTTAATGATAGAAATTAGACTGTCCTGCTTTTTATTTGTCACTATTCTCATCTTCTCCTATGTTCCCCTGTTGGGAGACGAAGATTTTTCCCTCGAAGAAGAGGTTTCTCTTCCCTCCGATGTACTTGAAAATCTTGAAAAACTTAAAGAAAATCCTATTGATATAAACACCGCAATATACGAAGAAATTATCCAGATTCCGTATATTACTCCTCTTGTTGCACTCCGCATTATTGACTATCGTGAGAAGGGAAACACCTTTTCTGACACTTTAGACCTTCTAAAAATTGCTGGTATCAATGACCCATTACTACATAAAATCCTGCCGTACATTTCGATTAAAAGAAAGCTAATTACGATAGGAAAATTCAAGTGGAAAACCATTGCAAGCAAACAGTATCCGGTAGAGGACAAATACAACGGCAGCCCATTTAAGTATTCAAACAAACTTAAGGTTGCAAATGGAAACACAACACTGGGGGGAACTGCATACAAGAATGCCTATGAGGAGAATTACTTTGATTTTTATACACTTTACGGCTATCTTCAGAGAGAAGGGTTTGACTTAATTATTGGAAATTATGCAATTGATACCGGAGAGAGGATAATCTCAGGTTATCCTGGATTCCTCTTCAAGAGCAGTGGTATGATTAAAGGAAAGGAAGCTTTTATTAAACCCTACACCTCAGGATTTGAAGATTATTCACTAAGAGGATGCGCAGTCAAAAAAGACTGGAATATGTTCGATGGAGGGGTTTTTGCCTCATATAAAAAACTGGATGCAACCGTTGAAAAGGACACAGTCAAGAAGGTTTTGTATGGGAACAGTTACCATAGAACTGAAACGGAAATCAGCAAGAAAGACAGGGTTATCGAGAGATTGCTTGGTGGTATGCTCAGCATCGGCAGCGAACAGTTCAGTATTGGTTCTACATCGCTTATAGCAGATTATGATAGAGTCATAAAACCTGATTCGGCAAATTACTATCGATACAGCGGAAGAAAATATGCGCTTGCAGGCATACATAGTTCCTTTACCAGAGAATACCTTTCATTATGGAGTGAATTTACCTATTCGTTTTATGCAAAAGGAAAAGGTTTTATAATTGGGACTTCTGTGCTGCCCCCTAAAACAACCATTTCATTGCTTTACAGGGATTATTCTGAAACATTCTATAGTCCAAGAGCTTTTTCCTTTTGCGAGACTGAACCGAGAAACGAAAGGGGATTTTATTCATACATTGCCAGCACCTTACCATATGGCTTGCGCTTATCCGGTTTTACAGATGTTTTTACAAGACCTAATCCCACATACTTTAATCCTTTTCAAACGAATGGATACGCAACCTCAGCGTCATTGGAGAAGGAAATACAAAACACTGTCGTATATCTCAGATACAAAAGGAAAGAGAAGAACACTTACAGGTGGCAAGATATGAGTTTGAAATACTCTAGACAGGGTCTAAGGTTTTCGCTTAAAACAAAGCTTGACAAGGACTTTGATTTTAGGATTCTCTGGGAGGGTGAGCATTTTTGTGTTCCGGATATAGCATCACAGGAATGGGGGAATCTTACATCCCTCTCTTTTAGTCTTGCAATTTTCAGTAATACAAAGCTTCAGTCCGGCATAGCGTTCTATGAAACCGCTTCATACAATTCTCGCATTTATCTTTTCCTGAATGACATCCCCGGCTCAATGTATACAAAGGCTTTTTATGGAACAGGCAAGGATATCTATCTACTTCTGAAGTGCAGATTCTTCAATAACCTCCATATTTACGGAAGGTTCGAAATAAACACAAAAGAAGAAGGAAATACGGAAACAATAAAGTTCGGATTGGAGTGGAGATAGAAGTTTAAAGATGAGTGAACTAAAAGGTAAAGAAAGTATGTTCATTGAAGTGGCACTTCCTGTGCCTATTTTCGGGGCATTTATCTACAGTGTTCCGGAAAGTCTATCGCAGGACATAAAAATAGGTATTCCTGTATTTGTACCATTTGGCAAGAGAAACCTCACAGGATACATAACAGGATTCTCAAAATCTGCACCCAAAGGAGTAAAATCAATAGAGGAAATTGTTTCCCCAAAACCGCTTTTTACCCCTGAGCTACTTAAAGTCCTCTTCTGGCTTTCAAACTACTATCTTACACCTATTGGTCTGATAATTAAGGCTTATATACCACCCCAACAGGCTATAAAGGAAAACATCATTGTGCATTCAAAGGAAGGCAGTATCGAAGGAATAAAAGAAAATACACAGGCTTTTGCCATCTATCAGGAGATAAAAGCAAAAGCTCTTTCCAGAAATTATCTAAGAAGAAAGTTCAAGGATTCGCTTGCTGCATATAACCTTCTTTTGAAGAATGGGCTCATTTATGAAACAAAAGAAAAGGAATATCCTGCAAAAGGCATATTAAAAGAAGGATTCCGACTGACAAAACCTCTAAAAAAGGAGGTCTTAGAAAAATTGGAACGCACTGCACCCAAACAAGCCAAAATTTGTCAATTCCTTTCTCTTACAGAGGAGGAGGTTCAAAAGAGCGACATATATGCAAAATTCGGCAATGTATATAGTTCCATAAAGGCTTTGAAAGAAAGGGAGATTGTTGAATCCTTTGCTGTTCCATTTTCTCAAGACATACCGTTTCTTCCCAAAAGTCAGAGTAAAAAACCGCGACTTACAAACAATCAACAGGAAGCAGTAAAGAAAATAATCGATGCAACTCTGAAGGGGAGGTATGAAACATTTCTCATTTTTGGTATAACAGGAAGCGGTAAAACCGAGGTTTATTTGAGAGTCACAGAAGAAGCCTTAAAAAAGGGCAAGGCTGCAATAGTACTTGTTTCGGAGATTTCGCTCACTGCGCAAATTGTGGAGACCTTTAAGGCACGATTTGGTGACACCGTAGTTATATATCATAGTAGATTAACAGACAGAGAACGTGTCGAAGTGTGGGAAGGTATAAGGGAAGGCAAATACAGGGTCGTTATCGGTGCCAGATTCGCAATCTTTGCACCTGTGAAAAATCTCGGTGTAATCATAGTGGATGAAGAGCACGAGAGCACTTACAAACAAAAGGGTAAAGAGCCAACATATTCCGCAAGAGATACCGCTGTACTCAGGGCAAGATTAGAGCAAGCAGTCTGCATTCTCGGCAGTGCAACACCATCAATAGAATCCTTTTATAATGCGAAAAAGGGCAAATATACACTTATTTCATTGCCAGAAAGAATAGATGAAAGGAAACTCCCACCTGTGGAAATCGTTGATATGAAGAAAGAAAAAGACTTTCTGCTTTCGGAAACACTGCTTGGGAAAATAGAGCAGAGAATAGGAAAGAATGAGCAGATAATTCTTCTTATCAATAGAAGAGGGTTTTCACATTTTCTACTCTGCAGGGACTGTGGATTCTCTCCTCGCTGCCCTTTTTGTGACCTCACACTTACATATCATAAGAAAGAAAGAGTGCTGAAATGCCACTATTGTGGCTATGAAGAAGATTTGCCAAGAACCTGTCCTAAGTGCGGAGGTTCAAGGTTTTTCTATGCAGGGATGGGGACAGAGAGAGTCGAACAGTATCTTGAAAAAAAATTCAACGAACTCAGAGTTTTGAGAATGGATTTGGATACAATGAAAAAAAAGTGGGCACACATTGAAAGCTTCTTCCGTTTTAGAAAAGGTGAGGCAGATGTTCTTCTTGGTACACAAATGATTGCAAAGGGATTTGACCTTCCGAAGGTAACACTTGTTGGTGTAATCTCCGCCGACACTGTGCTGAATTTCCCTGATTTCAGAGCGGAGGAAAGAACATTTCAGTTACTTACGCAGGTTGCCGGGAGAACCGGAAGGGGGATACTTGGAGGTGAGGTTGTAATACAGACATACTCACCAGAGCATTATGCAATCAAAGATGCGCAATTTCAAAACTACGAAGAATTTTACAAACAGGAAATAGTAATTCGTAAGGAACTTAACTACCCGCCATTCTCAAGACTTACAAGGATTGTTCTGTCTTCATCGGATTTTAGGAAGGTAAAACATACTTCAGGTGAACTTGCTGAAAAAATCCTCCAAGCCATAAAAATCCATTCTGCAAGAATCGAACTTCTTGGTCCTGTTCCCTGTCCTCTCCCAAAACTAAAAGGAAAACACCGCTTTCACCTTCTCCTGAAGAGCAGGAAACCATTCCTGATTCAGAAAATCCTTCTCCCGCTAAAAAAAGGATACAGGGTCACAGGAGTTAGTATCCAATATGATATCGACCCCGTGGATATGATGTAACCCCCACCCTACCCCAAAACCAAATCAACCACAGAGACACAGAGCCTGTCCTGTCTTCGACCCTGAGGCTCAGACCCGAAGGGAGCCCTTCGTTTCACTCGAGGGTAAATTTCGTCGAAGGAAAAACATTTATTTCAAGGTTTCAACCAATCCAACTAACGAAACCAATTCAACCAATTAAACAACTTCTAAACTTTTCCTAATATATCATCTCTGTCGGTTCGGCTTTTACCGAAAGTGGAGCAAAGTCCCCTTTTTTATAATGGTCGTATCCACAGGCAGCAATCATTGCAGCATTATCGGTGCAAAGTTGCTTCTCAGGAAAATAGACATCAAACCCTTTTTTCTTAGCCTTAGCCTGAAATTTTTGCCTTAATCTCTCATTTGATGCCACCCCACCAGCAATAGCAACCCGCATTATCTTTAGTTCCTCAACTGCCTTGACAGTTTTTCGCAGCAGCATTTCAATTGCAGTTTCCTGAAAAGATGCTGCAATATCAGCTTTTTGCTTCTCTTTCTCTGCATCTGTCAATTTTTTAAGATGATAAAGAATAGCTGTCTTTAGTCCACTGAAACTAAAATCATAACCCTTTACTCTTCCAACCGGAAACTTAATTGCCTGGGGATTTCCTTTCCTGGCTAATTCTTCTATTTTTGGACCACCAGGATATTCAAGATTGAGTAAGTTTCCCACTTTGTCAAATGCTTCTCCACAGGCATCGTCGAGTGTGGAACCGAGAAGTTTATATCTCCCCCTTTCCTGTATGATAAAAAGGTCTGTATGTCCCCCCGAGACTATGAGCGCTAAGAGAGGAGACCTAAGTTCCGGATGTGTGAGAAAGTTGGCATAGATATGTCCTTCTAAATGATTAACTGCAATAAGTGGGATATCTTGGGAAAACGAAAGGGATTTTGCAAAGGAAAGACCTATGAGTAGCGAACCAATTAAACCCGGACTTTGAGTAACTGCCACGGCATCTATATCAGATAGCAGTACATTCGCATCTTTCAAGCTCTTTTTGACTACAGGAATAATTTTCTTTATGTGGTCTCTTGATGCAAGTTCCGGAACAACACCTCCGTATCGTGAGTGCACAACCTGAGAATATACAACATTAGAAACAATTTTTGTCCCATCCTGTAAAATCGCTGCTGCTGTTTCATCACAGGAAGTCTCAATACCCAATATTAACATAAATCCTCAAACCTTTTCAGCCACGGTTAACATCAAATTCAAGGTTTCCCTACCACCCCACCAAACATTTTTAGCCACTGATTTCACAGATTAACACTGATCAACAAAGTATTTCAAGGTTTCAACTAATAAAACCAATCCAACCAATCAAACATCTTTTTCACCACAGAGACACAGAGTACAGCATTAATTTATTTCTTTCCCTACCCACCCCAAAACCTAATGACCAATGACTAATGACTAACATTGCCACGCTTACTGCACTTATCTCTCTTCGCTCTTCCCTCATCTCTCTTCAGGCTTTCAAAGTCTGTGGTCTCATGTCTCAGGTCTTATGTCTTGTCTTTGCCGTTTCCTGCCTCTTTGCCCTTTGTCCTGACCTTTACCTTCTGAGGTTCGTATGATTCCAGAACAACACCTTTTGGAAGATTGAAAAAGGGAACTGCCTGTACCTGAAAACCTTTTATGTCCACAAATGCTTCTATATCAGTTGCGGTGATTTTATCAAGAATCTCCTCTGGTCCGGTTACAGTCACATTTAAACTTTCGGGATAAACCTCGTAATTCTCTTTACCTTTTAGAATTATGTTAACACCATAAAGAGTTTTTTTTTCACATTTCTCAAACACAATATTTACCTTTACCTTCTCTGTTTTACTCGAGAAACCCTTTCCCGGCATAATCAAAGATGCATCTACCTCTAATCCCATCGTCCTTTTCGAAACATCTATTGTATCGGTTCCAATTTCATTTATCTTTCTTAATCTTTTTTTACCCCCGTTGAGATTTACGCTATCCGGATTAATCGTTATTTCTTTCAAGAAATAACCTTTCTCAGGTGTACCCACTATCGTCGCTATCACTGCGACTTTCTTACTATTTTTTTTCTCGGTCTCAACTGATACCTCCTCTGGCGAGATTACTCCAGTTATGTCAAGAGGACGCCAACTTGGAAGCACGAGCCAGTTAACAGATGGCTCGATTTGATTCTTTCCTTTTTTCACCTTCTCGAGGTTTATTCTGGTGAAAGGATGACCGAAAAGATTAAGTAGAATCAACTGTTTTACTTTGGTTTTAATCTGAAAGGAGATTGCGTCTGCAGAAGTACCAACAATTACAAGAGTATCGGGAAGATTCTGGTATCTTATTGGTGCTTCAACAGTTTCATACACAACCTTCTCCGTGACAACATGAAACCAAAGAAGTATCGCTATCAGCAATGCGCCAATCTTAAGCGCAATATTATTGAATATCCACTTCATCGTATAAATAGGGGGAAAAATTTAGTCCATTTTTTGTTTTACCATAAAATAATATATAATCGCACCGATCCATCCTGTTAATACAACTATGAGTATCCAGATGAGCTTTGTATTCTCACCCATAGAAGGAAAGTTTTCTTCCTCTCTCTTGATACAATCTACCAACATCCAAATCCATAGACCCAGAAACCCAAGAATAATCAACCATATGAATGGAACAATGCAAAAAGGAAAAATACTCATCATTTATGCCTCCATCAGTTATCGTGAAAAAATTAACCGTTTTTTACGAGAAAAAAACTCAAAATCCTGATAAGTGTATTCTTTAGTTCTTTTCTTTCAACTATCATGTCAATAAAACCATGCTCGAGAAGGAATTTTGCCCTCTGAAATCCCTCGGGTAGTTTCTGTTTTATTGTCTGCTCAATCACCCTGGGACCAGCAAAACCGAGAAGTGCTCCCGGCTCAGAGATAATAATGTCGCCAATGGACGAATAAGAAGCCATTACACCAGCCGTTGTAGGGTCCGTGAGAACGCTTATGTAGAGAAGTTTTGCCTTTTCAAGCTCGGAAAGTGCAGAACCTGTTTTCGCCATTTGCATAAGTGAAAAAATACCTTCTTGCATTCTTGCCCCTCCAGAACTGCTCACAATGATAAGAGGAGTCCTATTTTCTATTGCTCTCAATATCGCACGCTTAACCTTCTCACCTACAACAGATCCCATACTTCCGCCACTGAATCCAAAATCCATAACCGCCACTTCAACATCGAAACCACCTATTACTCCTTCTCCTGTCACTATTGCCTCTTTTAACCCTTTCTTTTCCTGCGTATCTTTAATTTTCCTTAAATAACCATCAAACCTCAGAGGATCAGCTGTTGTAATATCATCATCCTGTTCGGCTAGTTCGCCATCAAGGAGAATCTTTAAGTAGTCTTGACTTCCAATCCTAAAATGATAACCGCATTTTTTACATACAAAAAGATTTCTCTCAAGTTCCTTCCTATAAAGTATCTCTCCACAATCTTTACACTTCTGCCATAAACCATCAGGAACAATTTTTCGCTCCAAAGCAGGTTTTAGTTTCTTCCTTCTCCTGAACCATTTCATAGAAAAATAATATCACAGTGAAATCTCTAAGTCAAGTATTTTATTGTGTTGTAACCATTGTTGTTGTTCACAGGAATTTCCTCTTGACTTTGCAAAAAAGAGGTGCTATTATGCGATTTAATGGAGAATACAAAATGATTAATGCAAGTATGTTAATAAATGGAAATTGGAATAGAAGTAGCGAATCCATTGATGTTTCCAGTCCATATTCGGGGGAAATCATAGGAACAATTCCAAAATCGACAGAAAAGGATATTGAAAGTGCCGTAAATGCGGCACGAAATGCCTTTGAAGTATCCAGGACACTTTCAGCATACAAAAGAGCCAAAATACTCGAACTTGTAAGCAAAAAGATAGAGGAACGAATTGACGAATTATCCACGCTCATTGCACTTGAATCAGGAAAACCTATCCGCTATGCGCAAGGAGAAGTAAAAAGAGCGGTGGAAACATTCCACTTTGCTTCCATCGAAGCGCAAGAAATATATGGTGAAGTAATTCCAATGGATGCTGCGTCAAAAGGCAAAGATTACTTTGGATTCTACAAAAGAGTGCCAAAAGGGGTAATACTTGCTATTACCCCTTTTAATTTTCCACTCAACCTTGTTGCTCACAAGGTTGCACCTGCAATAGCTGCGGGAAACACCGTCATTCTGAAACCTGCATCTGCAACCCCACTCATCGCAGCAAAACTTGGTGAAATATTTATTGACGCAGGACTCCCTCCAGGTTTTCTGAACATTCTGTATGGATCAGGGAGTAAAGTAGGGAAAAACCTGGTCAGAAATGAAGGAATAAATATGGTTACATTCACAGGTAGTCTTCCGGTAGGAGAGATTATCAAAAGGGAAGCAGGTTTTAAAACGGTTACACTTGAATTAGGTAACAACAGTGCGGTTATTATTGAAGATGTGGAAAATGTTTCGAATGTTGTTGACAGACTACTTGTGGGAGCATTTGCATATTCGGGTCAGATCTGCATCTCTGTTCAAAAAATTTATGTCAACAAGAACCTTTTCAATGACTTTTTGTCCCTTTTTGTCGAGAAAACGAAGAAACTCAAAATCGGCAATCCCCTTGAACGAGAAACAGAAATTGGACCGATGATTACTCCACAGGAAGCTATAAGGGCAATACAATGGATTGAAGAGTCCAGGAAACAGGGGGCTAAGGTCCTGACAGGTGGGAAAAGAAAAGGAAATATCGTAGAACCTACAGTTCTCGTGAATTTATCACCAGATATGCGTGTTATGAAGGATGAAGTGTTTGCACCTGTTGTCTCGATAATTAGCTACGATGACTTCGATGAAGCACTAAACTTGGCTAATGATACAAAATATGGATTACAGGCAGGAGTATTCACAAAGGATATACATAAGATATTCAAAGCTCTGGAAACCATCGATGTAGGTGGTATCATCATCAATGATTATCCAACTTTCCGAGTCGACCAGATGCCGTATGGAGGAGTGAAAAAAAGCGGCATCGGTAGAGAAGGACTCAAGTATGCAGTGGACGAAATGACAAACATCAAACTTGTAGTCATCAAAAAATAAAGAATCAAAATCAGGGAATAAGCATTGCAAAAGAGGAGGGGATATGTCTGTGAAACCAAGAAATGCAATAAATAAAGTAAGACCTTACATCCCAGGTAAACCCATTGAAGAAGTGAAACGGGAACTTGGCATAACTGGAGAGATACTGAAACTTGCCTCGAATGAAAATCCCATTGGCACTTCACCAAAAGCTCTTGAGGTTATGAAGAGAGAAGTCACAAAAATGTATCTCTATCCTGATGACGAATGTTTCTACTTAAAACAAGGTATTGCAAAACACCTCAGAATCGATGCAGACAGCATTATTATAGGCAACGGCTCAGTTGAACTCATTCTGATTTCCTCATTAGTGTATCTTTCTTCCGAAGATGAATTTATTATGGGGAATCAGGCATTTGCCCTCGGGAAGATTTCAGCGATGATGATGGGAGCCGTTTTTACAGGCATACCAGAAAAACATTATACACACGACCTCAAGGCAACAAGGCAGGCTGTGAATGAAAAAACAAAGATTATTTACATTGACAATCCCTGTAATCCACTTGGTACGAAATTAGGGAAACAGGAAATAGAGAGTTTCATAGACTCTATTCCAGATGGTATTCTGATTATACTCGACGAGGCATACTATGAATTCGTAAGGGATGGAGATTTTCCTGATTCAGTAGAATTCGTTAGGAATGGAAAAAATGTTCTTGTTTTGCGAACATTTTCCAAGATATATGGTCTCGCTGGTTTGAGAATCGGTTACGGCATCGCGACCCCGGAAATTATCAGCACCATTAGAAAAGCAAGACTCCCCTTTAATGCGAATAGATTAGGACAGATTGCAGCATTAGCTGCACTTGAAGATGAAGAACACATTGTTAATACTCTCAGAGTAAACGGAGAGGGGAAAAAATACCTGCAGAACGAATTTGTCAGAATGGGAATTTTCTATATTCCTTCATTGACAAATTTCATAACAATAAAGACCAAGTTGGACGGGAAAAAGTTGTTTACTGAACTTCAAAAAAGGGGTGTTATTGTCAGACCACTGGCAAATTACGGGATGCCGGAGTTTGTGAGAATCACCATAGGTACAATGGAACAAAACCAGCGTTTTGTAGAAACGCTCAAACAAATACTGCAGAAATGATTAAATCATTCGATGAACTAAAAAAATTAGCGCTTAAAAAGGGCAAAAAGAGACTGGTAGTCGCCTGTGCAGAGGATAAAACTGCATTAGAGGCTTCTCTGATTGCAGCCAAAGAAGGTTTCGTAATACCCATCTTTGTCGGTGACAAGAAGAAGATACTTAATATAGCCAAAAAAAACAATCTCAAAATTTTTGATAAACATATAGAAAATACCGAAGGAACCGAAGAGGCTGTTAGAAAATCAGTCCAGCTGGTAAGAGACGGTGAAGGCGATATACTTCTCAAGGGAATGGTCAAAACTTCCATCTTCTTAAAGGGCGTTCTTGACAAAGAAATTGGACTAAGAACATCCAGAACGCTCAGTCATTCTGCAATACTTGAAAATCCTCTCTACCATAAATTACTGCAGTTTACTGATGGAGGAATGAACATTAAACCTGATATAAGAATAAAGGTTGATATAATCAACAATGCCTGTGATTTCGCTCGTTCGTTAGGTATTACAAAACCTAAGGTTGCACTGCTTGCAGCAATAGAGGTAGTAAATCCGGATATGCAGGAAACAGTGGATGCTGCAATCATCAAGCAAATGGCAGAAAGGGGGCAGTTGCCCGATATGCTTCTGGATGGTCCTCTCGCACTCGACCTTGCAGTTTCCAGAGAAGCATGCGAAAAAAAAGGAATAGTAAGTGAAATAAATGGTGATGCAGATATTCTGGTTGTTCCTGATATAGCATCAGGCAATATAGCTGCAAAGGGACTTATATATCTCGCTGGTGCAAAGGCAGCTGGAATTATTCTCGGCGCAAAAGCACCTGTTGTAATGTTATCCAGAGCAGATGATGCAGAAACAAAACTTAATTCTATTGCTCTTGGCGTAGTCAGTTGTCGAGACAAAATTTGACCTACAAAGATAATTCTCTCCAATTTCTAACAGTCTTTCTTACAGTCTGTCTTATTACCTTCCTTTCTTCCTCTGTATTCTGTAAAGAGAGCAGTTTACAAGAAGGGATTATTCAATCTCTGTCGAGACGGGGAATCCATCCTCTCTGGGTTGTTTTCATAATCTCAATGCTCCCTATCTTCGAACTAAGGGGAGGAATCCCGGTAGGTATCAATCTCTTTCACCTTCACTGGTTTGTAGTCATTCCAATAGCAATTCTGGGAAATATGGTCCCCGTTGCTCCAATTTTGGTGTTTCTTGGACCTCTCGCAAGATTCTTGAGCAGAATAAAATTCTTAAAAGTTTTCTTTGACTGGCTATTCAAACATACAAGGAGCAAAAGCAAGATTGTCGAAAAATACAAATCCATTGGGCTTATGCTGTTTGTCGCAATTCCACTACCAGTCACCGGTGCATGGACAGGTTCGATTGCAGCATTTCTTTTTAACGTTAAGTTTCACAACGCAATCATTTCAATACTCTTCGGTGTATGCATAGCAGCCGTTATTGTGACTACGCTATCAATGCTTGGAATATGGGGAGCAATAATTGCAGGCACTGTATTGATTGCTCTTGCTGTTCTTTCTATGCTCGGGTCTATCCGCTAAATTAGATATTATATGTGAGAAGTGTCAGGATTTAGCGTATAACCGCTATTTTCCCCGTTTTTTTATTTCCGCTCTTATCAACAATCAAATATATGTAAATGCCCGAATCAATAGGTTTTCCATTTCTATCCTTTCCATCCCAGAACGCCCTATGTGTCGATTCTTCGACTTCGTCTATGGTTCTAATCTTCTTAAGCGAGACGGAATATATAAAAATCTTTGCACCATCAGGTATTTTGTTGAATGTAACCTGAAGGTGCTTTTTTCCTACAAATGGATTGGGATAAACATCAATATCTCCAATGTCCGGTGCTGGAGGTATCAAGCCAGTTTCATACCGACTTATTCCATCTTTTGTTGCAATCCACAGATATCCATTCTCATTATCGAATGCAAGTCCGTCAAGGTCGTCCAAAATAAAGTTCGAGCATAGACCATCACTAACCGTCAGGGAATCCCATCCCCCATCATAACCTAACACGGATACACCTTTATTCTCAACCAGGAGCCATTTATTTCCCTTCCAATCAATCACGATATCCATAACATTGTCTCCCATCAAACCAGATGAAGTTCCTGTATAATGTGTTATTACTGAAAAATTCCGGATAACAACAACACCGGCAGCAGACCCAACCCACAAATCCCCTTTCCTGTCAAAGGCCAGGTCATAAACCTGTTCTGATGGTAATCCGCCAATTTTTAACCAGGTATTGTCAGCTTTAAGAACACTTATCCCTCTGTGCGTGGAAGCGAAATACATATTTCCCAATGTGTCCTCAGCAAAGGAAACAATATAATCAAGACAATTTTCATCCGTGTAAACCTTCCAGGTGGAATCATCGCTTGAAAGTCTGCATACCGAACTTAAGAAATTCGAAAACCACTTATTTCCCTCTGAATCTATGAACTGTGAACCTACAACACCGGAGACAGGAAGTTTGAAAGTATCCCAAGCCCCATCCTTAGACAATCTTACAATGTCATTGTCTGTACCAAGTGCCCACAGTCCAAACCATTTGTTTCCTTTCTGGTCAACATCCACCCACCTGATTGCCCCATCCAGTCCAAGTGTGTCAGGGTCATTCAATACTTCCCATTTCCCATTATGATAATGGCTTATGGTTCTCCCTCGCGATTCCGGCACATATCCACCATAGTGAACACCCCAGATATCTCCATTGCTGTCAATTGTGATGTCGGAGAAATTGCTACTTGATGGCCCCGGAATTCTTTCGACACACCAAAGTGTATCGTCCAAAAAGGCAATACCATCAGCATCTATTCCAATCCACAACTTCTTAGAACCGTCTTCTGCCAAACCTCTTATCCTCTTCACTGAACCTAAACCCTGGTAAATTCTTACCCAGCTTGATGCCGTATCATTCCAGTAATGCGGAGAATTTTCAGTTGCAGCCCACAGCAAATTGTTATTCACGAAAAGTTTGTTTATCTCTCGGTTTACAAGACCTGAATTCATTATGCTCCAATTATTTAGATGTCCCGACACAACACCACTCTTAGTACCTACCCAAAGATTGCCGTTCCAGAAAGTGATGGCAGTCGTAGAATCGACAGGCAAACCCTGTGCTGTTGTGTTCCATATCCAGGTTGTTGAATCTGCAAAACTATTGTCAGGAACCCCACAAATACCTTCATCTGTTCCTACAAAAAGGGTATCGAGTCTATAAAAAAGTGATACAATCCTATTACCTCTGAAACTGTAAGCGTTATTAATCCATGAATTATTGAAGGGATTAAATGGATCTCCCTCTGTATCCCAGATATACAGAAATTGGCTTGTCCCTAAAAACAAAGTATCTCCAGAACAGAATCCGCTCTGAGGTTCTCCCTCGATGCCTGAAAACGTCAACGAGATATTTCTAATTGAATCTGTTATGGATGAATAAACAGTAATACCTGAAGGCGTGAAAACAAAGACATTTTCTCCATCACTGGCAAGACCATTCACATAATTGTTAATCAATCCCAGAGACTTATTTAATATGAGAAAATCATCCTGTATGGACTTAAAGACTACCAAACCCTTTGTGGTTCCGATTGCAATGCTGCTGTCTATAGAAATCATATCTGTCACATAGTTTGTGTTGAACCAATTCAAAAACACCCCGCTGTGCAGTAACTGCGGAGAAAAGGATGCCCAAAGAAAAACCCAGAAAAGCAAAGTTGATTTCTTCATAACTAATAAGCCCCCCTTCTGCTCAGAACAGCAGGAATGGTTCTTGCAAGGATTTTCATATCAAGAGAAAGAGACCATGTGTCAATGTACTCAAGGTCGAGTTTCAACCATTCATCAAAATCCAATTCCGCTCTACCATTAACTTGCCACAGACAAGTCAAACCTGGTTTCATTGACAATCTCCTTCTCTGCCAGTCTTCATACATATTCATTTCCTCGGGGACTGGTGGCCTTGGTCCAACAAAACTCATATCTCCTCTAAGCACATTGAATAACTGAGGTAGTTCATCAATACTCGATCTTCTTAGGAATTTTCCAACCTTTGTAATTCTTGGGTCGTTCGTAATCTTAAAGACTATTTTTTTCGGGTTGAGATAGGAAAGCCCCTCTTTTTTACTCTCGGCATCGCTTACCATAGTTCTAAATTTATAGAATATAAATCTCCTGCCATTCACCCCGCATCTTTCCTGCTTGAATAACACTGCTCCCTTTGAAGTTAGTTTGATTGCAAGAGCAACACCGGCATAGAGTGGTAGAAATGCTATAAGCATCGTGGCTCCAAGCAGCCTGTCCAAAATCCCCTTTAGTAATAACTCCCATTTTTTTACGGAGGTGGTCCTAAAGTTTACGAGCGGTAGATTGCCGTAAATTTCAAGACTGAGATTGGCATCCTCTGACGGGAAAAATTCAGAGATGAGGCAGGAGGCTAAAACACCTAATTCCTTGCAAATCTTTATGCCTTTCATCATAGTATTACTTTCTCTGAATGGGAGGGTAAACACCACCCAGTCTATAGGCAAGGAACGAAGTAAACTTGACAAATCATTAATGGAGCCTATTATCTTTCCCTTTTCAACTACAGGTCTTTCGTTAGCAATATTGAGAAAGCCTTCTATCTTCATTCCCCAGTGTGAATGACCCTTAAAAAACTGTCCGATCTCATTTGCCTTTCTTCCAGTTCCCACAATAAGAACATTGTGATAAAACGGCGGATTACGAAATATTCTTGCCTGCACTAAGTAAGTAAGCCACCTTACAAAAAGCAAAAGCAATATATTTGATACTGCGAATACAATAAAGAAAAGCCTACTTTTAGCAAAGATCTTTGCGAAGAAAAGCACTGCAAGCACAATTAAAAACCCTTCAAGAACCGCCTTTGTAGTGGGAATAATGAGGTCTTTAAGACTTTTTCTTTCAAGTGAAAAATATGCCCTCTCGTATGCAAGGAGTAATACCCAGAGAGGAACAACCGTCCAGAGAAACCACATATAGCTGCCGAGTCTCCAGGCTTCTCTCAAAAGAACATTGGAAAAAAGCATTGCCCGGAAATAAAAAGCTCCGTAGAAAGATAATACAATTACTGCTATATCAAGAATGACATAGAAAAAAAGCGAAACCTCAACCTTTTCCTTTAACATAATTAACCTTGAAAGAAATCCTGTGCTGACCTTACCATCACGAGAAAAAGTAATCTTAATGAAAGACCCATATAAAGAACTGCTTGTAAGAAAACATTTGGATTGTAATGCTTCCTAAAGAATTTGAACATACCAATGTTATGATTGAGAACCGTGGTTTTCCAGAACTTCTCACGGGTAACCCCAAGATGATGAAATATAACAGCATCGGCTACGAAATACACCTTCCATCCTTTTTCCCTCATTCTGTAGCACAAGTCTGTATCTTCAACAAATATGAAGTAATCTTCATCGAAAATACCGACTTCCTCCAAAGCCCGTCTCCGTAATATCATACTCGCTCCAAAAACCCAATCCGTTTCAATGTTCCTTGAGTAATCATTATCCATCATCAGATATTTCCTTGAAATTCTGTTGTAAGGCAAAAATCTCATAAAAACAGATTGCCTGCCAAAGAAGACATTAAAAATAGTGGGAAATCTCCTGCAAGAGTATTGCATGCTTCCATCGAAATTAAGCATCTTGGCTCCTGCAGCACCTGTGCTTGGATTTTCCTCCATATAGTTAACGAGTTGATCAATTGCACCCTTGGTTACTACGGTATCCGGATTAAGTATCAGGATATATTTCCCTCTTGAGCGGACAATTGCCTGATTGTTTGCGTATGAGAATCCGAAGTTCTCACTGTTTTCGATAAGTTTCACCTCGGGATAGTATTCTTTCACTATTTCAGTCGAGTTGTCTTTTGAGTTATTATCAACGATGAAAATTTCAAATGAAACTGTTGGCGGGTTTTTTCTGATGAAATCAATACACCTCGTAAGGTACTCAACTGTGTTAAAGCTCACAACAACAATAGATAAAACCACCTTCTCTTTGGAATTTATTAACTTACTTTTTCTCATATCTTTTAATGCCAAAAATGTTTTGTAATCTCAATCTCAAAACCAGGAAAAAAGCTTCCCAGATTATGTGTCTTGACATTTTCGAAACTCCAACTGTTCTATCTGCAAATATAACTGGAATCTCTTTTATCCTAAAACCCCTTTTGAAAACTTTGAAATTTACTTCAATCTGGAAAGCATAACCATCCGAACATATACTGTCAAGTTGCAGAGATTCGATCACTTCCCTCCTGAAGCATTTGAAACCGGCAGTTAAGTCCATTACAGGAACGCCGGTTATGAGCCTTGCATACACATTAGCGAAATAACTCAAGAGCAACCTTGAAATAGACCAGTTAACAATTCTTATACCTTCCTTATATCGTGAGCCAATTACCAGATCAGCATTTTCTATTGACTTTAGTAATCTCGGGATGTCCTCTGGGTTGTGTGAGAAATCAGCATCCATCTCGAATACAAAGTCGTATCTATTTTTAATCCCGTATTTGAATCCCTCAACATAAGCAGTCCCCAATCCGAGTTTCCCTTTTCTCTCAATCAGATACACACCTTTATGCTCCTTAAGAATATCCTTCACAATATTACCAGTCCCGTCAGGTGAATTATCGTCAACAATTAAAATGTCGCAGGTAGAACATATGCCTTTTATGGCATTTACTATATTCCCTATATTCTCTTTTTCGTTGTAAGTGGGGATAACAACGAGAGTGCGATTATGCTTCATAAGACTAAAGTGAGTGATCCATGAACCAGCGAACCGTCATATCAAGACCATCTCTGAAAACAATTTTTGGACTCCAGGAAAGAACATTTTTTGCTGTCGTTATATCCGGTTTTCTGCATTGTGGATCATCCTCTGGTAGTTCCTTATGAACAATCCTCATCTTTTTGTTTGCCGTTCTACCAATGAATTCTGCAAGCGTTTTTATACTTATTTCTTCGGGATTTCCAATATTGACAGGATTACAATAGTTGGATAACATAAGTCGGTAAATACCACGAACAAGATCGGATACAAAACAGAAACTTCTTGTTTGCTCCCCTGTACCAAAAATAGTAATGGGTTCATCATTTAAGCATTGCCCAATAAAAGTGGGAATAACCCTTCCGTCATCCTTTCTCATATGCGGACCAAAGGTGTTAAAGATTCTTACTATTCTTGTATCTATGTTGTGGAATTTGTGATATGCCATTGTTAATGCCTCAGCGAATCTCTTCGCTTCGTCATATACGCCTCGTGGACCAATTGGATTGACATGTCCCCAGTAGTCTTCGGTTTGAGGATGTACCTCAGGGTCACCATACACCTCTGAAGTGGATGCTAAGAGGAATCTTGCATGCTTTGCCTTAGCAAGCCCTAAAGTGTTCAATGTTCCAAGGGCACCTACTTTCAAGGTTTGAATGGGGAATTTCAGGTAGTCAATGGGGCTTGCAGGTGATGCAAAATGAAGTACAAAATCCACTCCTCCTTCGATGTTAATATGTTTCGTAACATCCTGCCTGATAAATGTGAAAGCCGCATCGTTACTGAATGGTTCGATGTTTTCTCGTCTACCTGTTATGAAATTGTCTATAACAGTAACTGAATGCCCTTTCTTGAGAAGAAAGTCTGTAAGGTGTGAACCCAAGAACCCTGCTCCGCCTGTCAATACAATACGCATCTTTTCCATATCTATACATAAATAATACAGAAAAAAACCTTATTTGTCAACATTATTTTCATACGGTAAAAAACTATCCCACTTTTACACCAATATCTCCCTTTTTCCTTTTCACTTATCCTTTTCTGCCGAAACTGTAATCATTGGATAAATCAAAAGGAAAATAACAGAAGTAATCATAATGGCAAGTCCGATACCAATCGTATCTGCTGCAAATCCAATTGCTGGAGCTAACACTGCCATTATGAGCGTTTTAAGTTGTGATTCAACGCTAAGCCCCGACGCCATCGCTTTATGGGATACATTATCACTTATGTAGCCCACATTCATCGGTCTTCTCAGATTTTGAATAACATAAAAGACTATAAACAAGACCGAAGCCAAACCATACGCTTTGAACAATGTGGAAACACCCGCCGTTAAGAGTAATAAAGCTCCAATAATGTATGTCAAATTTATTGCAAGGGTAAGTGATTTCATTTTTTTAGCAAACCATGAAGCATTTCTTGAAGCAATACTTGTAAAGACATAAAGCAAAAAATAAACTGAGCCAACAATTATCGCAATTCTTTGTTTATCTGCAAGATAAAGAAAGACAGGAATTGCCAAAACTTGAGCCTTCAAGATTGGCTGCAAATAATCCTTGGAAGACTTGAAAAACCCATCAAAGACTGAAGAATTAGATATTGCCTTCAGTGCTTCTTTGTTCTTGAACATTCCCTTAAATTCAATTAGTGTAGCAGTAAATCTTTTCCTTATCTTTCCTCTCCAACTTCCCTTTACAAAAGAGAGGTCTCCATCGAGATATTTCGGATATGTAAGCATAAGAATCAAACCAAATGCATAAGGAATCATTGATAATAGAAACACAGGACGGAAACTTCCCGAGTGAAATACAATGGCTATGGCAATTAAAGAAGAAATCGCCGAGCCAAACTGAGATACAGAACGTGTATGTCCATAATATTCGACCTTCATATTCTCTTTTCCTTTAACTCGCAAATATTGCAGTATCATTGCCTTATGTGTTCCACTTCTAAAAGCCTCCCCTGATGCAAACAGTACCATCGCAACAGAATAAGCAAAAAAATGAGGGAAAAAATAGAAAACTGCAAACGATACAAGATACGAAAGGAAAGCGGCAAACATAGATTTTCTTCTTCCAAATGCATCAGCGATTACCCCTGTCGGGATTTCAAGAATATTTGTGGATACTTCCCTGATTGAAAAAAGAATGCCAATGTCAAGAAAGGACATTCCCATCTCTCTAAAAAAAAGAATAATAAAGGGATCAAAGAACCTCTGGTTCTTCAAGAATCCATACAGACAGAATTTGAAATACATTAAATCTTTACGAATTCTAATTTTGCTTCCTTTCTCTTAAAGGGTAAACAATCAGCAAACTACATTATATTTTCCTCAAAAGATTGTCATTGCGAATGTTTTTTTCATAATCTCTTCTAAAGCAATCTCCTATATAAGGAATCGTTTTATTCCTAATTCTTCCTCTCCCTTGAAGGGGAGGTTAGCTTACAGCAGTCATTAAACAGAATTAGTGAGAGTGTCTATTTGGATGTTCAAAACGGATAACCTATTTACGGGGATTTCAAAAATAGGATGTGTCCCTAATTATCGAAAACCCGCTTTATTATGTCAATCCCCAAGCCTGCTTCTTCTTTTGAAAGATTCAACGGAGGTCTAAATCTGATGGTTTTTGCTCCACACTTCAAGACAAGTAGATTCTCATTGAAACACTTATCGAATACTTTATCCCTCGTTTTTGTATCAGGTAAGTCAAAGGCAATCATCAAACCCCTTCCTCTCACATTCGAAACCAAACCTTCAAATTCGGAAGAAACTTCTTTAAGCCTTTCGAGAAGATAGTCTCCAACTAGCCGAGCGTTCAGAACAAGATTGTCTTCTTTTATGATTTCCAAATACCGCTGGCACCTGACCATATCTACAAGGTTACCTCCCCAGGTGGAGTTGATTCTGCCCGATTCGGCAAATACATTCTCTTCCACTTCATCAACCCTTGAACCAACCATAATTCCGCAAACCTGTGTTTTCTTGCCAAAAGCTACAATGTCTGGTTCCAATCCAAAATGCTCATAACTCCACATTTTGCCTGTCAGCCCCATACCGGTTTGTACCTCATCGAGAATAAACATTATATCATTCTCTTTCGATAATTTCAGAATACTTGCTAAAAATTCTTCCCGAAAATGGTTATCCCCTCCTTCTCCTTGTATTGGTTCAATAATCATCGCTGCAATATCATCACCTTCCCTTGAAACAACATCCTTTATTGCTCGAATCACTTCTTCTTCAAGTTTACCAACCCTCTGGATTTCCAGCTCAGTTATGGGAAAATGGAGTTTTGGATTTCTGAACCTTGGCCAGTCGAATTGTGTAAAATACATTGTCTTCCGCGGGTCAAATGTATTCGTTAGCGAAAGGGTGTAGCCTGTTCTACCGTGAAAAGCTTGTTCGAAATGGATTACTTTTTTCCCTTTCTCTCCCTTAAGTCCTTTCTCCTGATTTTTCCGAACCTTCCAGTCAAACGCAGTTTTCAGTCCATTCTCAACAGCAAGCGCTCCACCACTGACAAAAAATAAGTGTTCGAAAATAGAAGGTTTGGCAATCTTTGCAAAAGTATCGACGAATTCAGCCATCTGGACAGTGTAAATATCTGAATTTGAAGGTTTATTTACTGCAACACGCTTCATTTTTTCGAAAAAATCATTGTTGTTCAATTTCGGATGATTATACCCGATTGGTGAAGATGCAAAACAGGTAAAGAAATCGAGCATCTCCCGATTTCTCAGACTATCATAAAAATAACTTCCATGGCTTTTCTCAAGGTCCATAACTACATCAAGTCCATCAGCAAGCATATATCTTCCAATAACACTCCGGACCTCACACGGCTTTACTTGCATTATATCTCCTTCCTCTACTTTGAGTACTGCAAAAAATTGAACTCATTCCCTTCAGTTCTTTTTCCTATGAAGGATCTTTCCACCCTTACCAACAGCCCAACCTTCACCATCGGAAAAAATACAAATTCCTCGAAGCGGAATATCCCCTTGAACCGATTCTTTCTGCCATTCTGAACCATTGTATCCAATGACAAAACCCTTGCCTGACCCTTCACCACATGCAATACCTTCACTTAAACTCGCAAAGTCCATATCCATTATTGCAGAATTTGAAGGTAGGGAATCAGGTAGTGGATTCACAATCCATTGTCCTCCATTATAGACAAATAATTTCGTTCCACCTGCCCATAGACTCGAACCATTAGGTGAACAAAAGGCATATATCTCTTCGCCCATGAAAACTGTGTCCTTTCCCCAACCCAAACCACTGTTATGAAAGAAAGAACTCCCGCACAACGCCCAGATATTCGAGGAACTAAGTGCAATTATGTCGGCGATAGGAGCGGTATCGACTTGGATGCATCCATTCAAAGAATCTCCAGTGAATGCGAATATCTTTCCTTCGGAATCACCAATCCATCCCATTGAATCGTTAAGTAAAGAAATCGAAGTAAACTCTTCCTTCGGCATAGTTTGAACAGAGGTCCATATTCCATTATTGTACGCAAACAAAGTGTTTTCACCAATACACCAGCCCAAGTCCTGAGAAACGAAGAAGACTTTAGCGAGGTTCTTACTGGATATAGTAGATGATTGCCAGTCTGAACCGTCAAAAAAAAGCAGTCTTCCACTATTTCCGCAACTCCAGATATGAATAGTATCAAAAGCAAAAATACAATTCAAATCCTCACCATTGTTTGAATCAACAAGAGTCCAATCATAAATTCCCTGTTTGGAAACAGTTACAATAATATCGTTTGACCTTCCTGTATTGCCCGTCTTATCCGTAGCTTCTGCACGCAGGATGTGCTCCCCACTGCTTACATTCGAAGTCTCCCATAAGAGCTCATAGGGAGCAGAGTGAACTTCACCAAGAAGAAAATCATTATCTAAAAATCTCACTTTCAAAATCTCTTCCTTAGCTGTGACCTCTACCTTTATTATCACATTAACTGCTCCAACCGTATCTCCATCTACTGGTTCTACAATCTTCACTTTCGGTTTTATTCCCGAACCCGATGGAGGAAAAAGTCGACACCCTTGGATAAGACAAAGGAGTGTCAACCCGAGGACAAATAAAGCAAAAAATATCTTTTTTTTTAACAAACAATTTCGTATTTTCAGGTTCTTTCTCATTATCGATTACCTGCAGAAATCTCATCTGTTTAGAGAGAGCATCCTTCCGACTAAACAAATTATACTATATGTTTTTTTAATTTTTGTCAATTAAAAACTTGACTTTTTCTCAATTTGCGCATAAAATGTGGTCTGTTTGTGAAATTTTTGCTTAATGTTAACCAAATTGTATATAACTTAAGGAAGGATAGATGTCAAAGAAATATGTATACTTCTTTGGTGGCAAAAAAGCCGAAGGAAATAGTAAGATGAAAAATATCCTCGGCGGGAAGGGTGCAGGACTTGCCGAGATGACCAATATTGGAATACCTGTTCCTGCAGGATTCACAATTTCCACTGAGGTTTGCGCGTATTATTTTGAGAACAACAAATATCCTGAGACACTTGAAATAGAAGTGAAGGAGAATATTGCCGATGTGGAAAAAACAATGGGCAAACAGTTCGGTGACAAAGAAAATCCACTCCTGCTCTCAGTTAGGTCTGGAGCCAGGGTTTCAATGCCTGGAATGATGGATACCGTTCTCAACCTCGGACTTAATGATATGACTGTCAACGGCCTCATATCAAAAACCAAGAATCCACGATATGCATACGACTGTTACAGAAGATTAGTCCAGATGTACGGCGATGTTGTTATGGGTGTTCCTCACAGTGATTTTGAATCTCTGCTTTCAAAGACCAAGGAAGAGACTGGGGCAAAACTCGATGTTGACCTTGATGATAAAGCTTTAAAAACCCTTGTTATAAAGTATAAAACCCTTATAAAGGAGAAAACAGGAAAACCGTTCCCGGAAGAACCCAATGACCAGTTATGGGGCGCAATAAAAGCAGTTTTTGGTTCCTGGAATAATGAACGGGCAATAGAATACAGAAAAATAAACAATATTCCTGATACCTGGGGAACGGCAATAAACGTCCAGGCAATGGTGTATGGAAACCTGGGCAAGAATAGCGCAACAGGAGTTGCTTTTACGAGAAATCCAGCAACAGGTGAAAATGTCTTCTATGGAGAATATCTTATGAACGCGCAGGGAGAAGATGTCGTAGCCGGAATCAGAACTCCTCATCCTATGAACAAGACTCAAAAGGGCAGTCCCGAACTTGTTTCGTTAGAGGAAGAAATGCCTGAAATATACGCAGAATTATTTGGAATAAGAAACAAGCTTGAAAAACATTTCAGAGATGTTCAGGATTTGGAATTCACTATTGAAGGTGGAAAACTATACCTGCTCCAGACAAGAACTGGCAAGAGAACGGCTATGTCGGCAGTCAAGATAGCAATAGATATGGAAAAAGAGGGGCTTATAAGCAAAGAAGAAGCGGTCGCCAGAGTGGCTCCGGAGCACTTGGACCAGCTCCTTCATCCAATGCTCGATCCATCGGCTAAATTTAATGTTGAGGCAAAAGGCTTACCTGCATCTCCTGGTGCAGCCTCAGGAAAGGTAGTGTTCACTTCAGAAGAAGCTAAGGCTATCACAAAGGATAAAAAGGAAAACCTTGTACTTGTAAGAATGGAAACCTCACCTGAGGATGTAGGTGGAATGAAAGTCTGCCAGGGAATACTGACGGCAAGAGGTGGTATGACTTCTCATGCCGCGGTTGTAGCAAGGGGTATGGGAAAACCCTGTGTTGTCGGCTGCGAAGCTATCGATGTCGATTACGCAAAGAAACAGTTCACTGTTGGTGGAAAAGTAGTAAAGAAAGGTGATTTGATAACAATCGATGGTGCATCAGGTGCAGTTATCATTGGCGATGTGCAAAAAATTAAACCTGAACTAACAAGTGATTTTGGCAGATTGATGGAGTGGGCAGACAAAATCAGGCGACTTGGTGTTCGAGCGAATGCCGACAATCCAAAAGATGCGAAGGTTGCAAGAGATTTTGGTGCTGAGGGCATAGGCCTTTGTAGAACGGAACATATGTTCTTCAGCGCCGAAAGAATATCTGCAATGAGAGAAATGATTCTTGCAGACACCAAAGAAAATAGGGAAATTGCTCTTAAGAAATTACTGCCAATGCAAGAAGAAGACTTTATTGGTATCTTCAGAATAATGGATGGTTATCCTGTCATAATACGAACACTTGATCCCCCTTTGCACGAGTTCCTACCAAAGGAACGGAAGGGTCAGGAAGAGCTTGCAAAAAAATTAGGTGTGGATTTTGAAAAAATAGCAAGGAGAGTGGAAGAACTTTCCGAGATGAACCCAATGCTGGGATATAGAGGATGCAGACTTGGTCTTACTTATCCCGAGATTACAGAAATGCAGGTAAGAGCAATTTTCGGAGCTGCGTGTAAGGTGGCAAAAGAAGGAATCAAAGTAATCCCAGAGGTGATGATACCACTTGTTGGGATAAAGAAAGAACTTTCCCTGCAAAGAGAAATCACGGAGAGAATTGCGGAAGAGGTTATGCAAGAACAGGGAATAAAGATAAAATATATGGTTGGAACAATGATAGAACTCCCTCGAGCAGCTATCACTGCCGATGAAATCGCAGAGGAAGCAGATTTCTTCTCTTATGGAACAAATGACCTTACACAAACAACATTCGGATTTTCAAGAGATGATGTTGCAAAATTCATCAATATCTATGTGGACAAAGGTATCTTGCCTAATGACCCCTTCCAGGTAATGGACCAAAAAGGTGTTGGCGAACTTGTGAAAATGGGAATAGAAAAGGGAAGAAAAACAAAACCAGAACTTGAGATAGGTATATGTGGAGAACATGGTGGTGAGCCAAGCTCCGTCGAATTCTGCCATAGGATAGGGATGGACTATGTCAGCTGTTCTCCATATAGGGTTCCCATTGCTCGTCTCTCGGCTGCCCATGCAGTACTCAGAGAAAAAGGTATTCTTTAGTACCTCAAAGAGTGCTGACGTAAAAATCGCCATTGGAGGAATACACAAATGAACCCATTATTAACGAGCTTTCTATTTAATATTATTCTGCCTTTTCTTCTGATCGTTTTCCTTCTCATCATAAAGATATTCTTAAACAAATCCCTTCCTTTTGCAAAGACACAATTCCTTTATTTCATTTTTAGCCTCTCAAGTGGTTTTCTTCTCTTCCTGCTCTTAACACCCATATCGATAAAGCCATACATTAGACAGACCGGATATGCTGTCTTTACATTTCTCTTCTTAATCCTGTTAACTAAATGCCTTAATACCTGGTTAAAAGATTCCTACATACCCAGACATAAGCAAGTTCACATTCCATTCCTTCTCATTGATATAATCAGATGGTTGGTAGTTATTGGTCTTCTTTTTGCAATCCTCAAGGTTTACTTCCATATAAACCTTACGGGGATTTTTGCCACCTCAGCCGTTGCAACAGCAATTATTGGTTTCTCATTACAGGATATTCTGAAAAACTTTTTTGCAGGGATTACACTGAACTTCGAAACACCTTTTAAGAGAGGAGATTGGATAGAGATTGCCGGAAATAAGGGCGAAGTCATTGGAATGTCCTGGAGGGCAACCAAGATAAAAACAATCGAAGGAAACTATATTATTGTCCCGAATGCAAACATTTCGCAAGAGAACATTATCAACTACTCTGTCCCTCGAAAAACCCTGGCAAGATATGTGAATGTTGGGGTTCACTACCGTTTCCCGCCAAAACTTGTAAAAGACGTCATAAAAGAAGCAGTTCTTTCAACAGAGGGTGTTCTCAAGACACCTGAACCCGTTACAAGACTTGTAAAATTCAACGAGTCCTCAATCAAATATGAATGTAAATTCTGGATAAGCGATTATCCTAACCTTTTCAACATAGAGGATGCGGTGAAATCGAAGATATGGTATTTCTTTGCCGAAAATGAAATTGAAATACCTTTTCCGATTAGAACAATCTATAATTACAGAGGAAAAGAGACAGCTGTAAAGGACACTGAAAGTATCGTCAAACTGCTTTCCGGGATTGAAATATTCTCTCCGCTCACAAAACAAGAACTGAAGAAGCTTTCACGAAAATTCATATTGGGTTTTTTCTCTCGATATGAAAAACTTATTAAACAGGGAGAAGAAGGAACCACATTCTTCATCATTAAGGAAGGAAATGTTTCCGTTAATATAGGCGAGGGAGATAAGATACGGAAGGTCAAATCTCTCTCCAAGGGTGATTTTTTTGGGGAGATGTCGCTCTTAACAGGTGAAAAAAGAACTGCAACAATAGTGGCAGAAGAAGAGACCGATGTACTCATTCTCGATAGAGATGACTTTGCTCAAATTCTAGAGAAAAAACCCATAATAGCTGATAAGATAAGCAAAATCTTAGCACAGAGAAAAATGGAACTTACTGAAAAAACCTATCTCGGCAAATCAGAAAAAACGGAACAAAAGAAAGCGCAGGAAAAATCCATCCTTGGAAAGATCAAAAAAGTTTTTAAACTAAAAAGGAGAGGCTCGTAATAGGCAGACTTAAAGCCTGGTTCGACATCACAAGACCCATAAATGTTATCATAGCTGCCTGCACAGTTTTCATTGGAGCATTCCTTACAGGAAAAATCTCACCAACCAGCAACATAGTTCTTGCCATACTTTCTGTAACATTCATATGCGCAGGCGGAAATGTTCTAAATGACTATTATGATGTTGAAGTTGACAGGATAAACAAACCCAATAGACCGATTCCCGCTGGAAAGATAACAAGAAAATCTGCATTGCTTTTCTTTTTCATCTTGACGGCTATCGGTATGTCCATCGCGCCGCTCATCTCTATTAAGGCTCTGGCACTCGCTTTTACTGCGGTTGTCCTTCTCGTTTTATACAATGTTTACTTGAAAAGGAAAACAGGTCTGCTTGGGAATGTGACAGTGAGTTTTACAGCAGCCTTAACCATCATCTACGGGGGTTTGGCAGTTGGTAGAATCGATGGAACACTCTTCCCAGCCCTTTTCGCATTCTTGATTCACACAGGCAGGGAAATAATAAAGGATATTGAGGATGTGGCAGGAGATAGACACTTAAGATTATGCTCCATTCCTACCCGCTTTTCTTTACAAACATCCTACTATCTTGGTTTTATCCCCCTCTTCTTACTCATCATAATAGTTCCATTACCTTATATCTATGGAATTTATAACCTCTTTTACATCTTACTGGTCATCCCATTTGTTGACCTTCTCCTTCTTTTTTCATTCTTCTACTTCAGAAAGAAACTCGATACCCGAAATCTGCATAACTTAAGCAACATCATAAAACTCACAATGGTCTTTGGTCTGATTTCGCTTGTCATGGGAATCATCTAATACTATCGGGATTTTAGAAACTCCACCTGTATATCCTCATTGTAACAAAGATATTGACAACTAAAACTTTTTCATGTATAAGATAAAAATACTATGAAAGGATATGAAAGAAATCACAGAGGCAAAAGAAGAAGTGATTAATTTTTCTTACAGAACCAGAGAATAATTAGGAGAATATATGGAAATAAAAATATTTTTGATTTCTTTGTTCTTCACAATTTCAGCCCTCTTTGCCGATGAGTACAATCCAACAACACTTGTGGTTCCACCTTTCAAACACACATTTGGTTACAGCAAGATAACCCGTTCTGCACTGAAAATGGCTCTTGGTGAAAAAATTAAGTTTAACAACCCGCAGGGTATTGCAGCAGTTAAACTCAAAGCCCTGGATGATAAATCTACAAAGAACGACGATGATGAACTGACCGTTTTCGCCGTAAATGCTGGTGAAAACAAGGTATTCTACAACAAAGGGTTTAAGGGCGCCGATACATTCGGTGGATTTGGAAGCGGTCAAGGTAAATTCTGGAATCCATCCGGCATATGTGCAAACCCGAATGGAGATGTCTGGGTTGCGGATAGGAAAAATGACAGGGTAGTAAAATTATACTGCGATGGAAAGAGTCTTAAGTTCGTCAAGTCTATTGGAGAGTATGGATTGTTCAAAGGTGAATTCGATGCACCAAGCGATGTGACAATGGATCCGAAAGGGAATCTTTATGTTGCAGATACTGGAAATGACAGGATTCAGGTTTTCTCACGAAATGGAAAGTTTCTTTTTGCTTTCTCAGGAACCGCTGATTTTCATCTTATCAAACCTACTGCGATTGCTGTAATCGGGGAAACCGAAAGATGGTCCTATTTTAACAACCCTTTCATCGTAGTAGTCGATGATAACGGAACAAGGATTGTACAGTTCACGCTGGACGGGAAACTCATTACAAGTGTTTCAACCTATGCGCTGGGAATAGAACATGCAAACTTACGATTTGTGGCAATTGATTACTACTCCAATATTTATGTAACAGATGAAGGGAATTCTCAAATACACATATTTGATAGAAAATTAAGTCTTTTGACCTCATTCGGGAGGAAAGGCTCAGGCAGTGCAGAGTTTTTTCATCCTCGCGGAATTGCCATTTGGAAAAGATATGGTCAGGTTTTCATACTTGAAGAGAATGATGCGCAATATTATTGGATTGGTGTAGACGCCTATATAAAAGGGGTTTTTCCTGGGATTTTCACCGAAGTTGAACCAGGAGCAACCATTTCACTTTTTTTAACACAGCCAGCCCACATTAACATAACAATCCATGATAAGGAAACAAAGGAACTTGTGAGAACACTAATTCCTAAACTAAAACGGGATGTTGGAGAAGAAAATATAGTATGGAATGGACTCGATAACAAAGGGAAATTAGTCCTCCATGGTGTCTACAAAATAGAGATTACACTTACACCAACATATTCTGTAGGAAAGGATTTTATCAAGAAATTAATCTGCTATGTGGAAAGGAAATGATGTTTTTTTCTTTCTTTTTATTCCTATCTTTGGTTTCGCAGGAAACATACTTGGACAACCTGCATTTCTATCCCTTTGTACTTAAACCACAGCAAATCCAAACCTCTCCATTCAGGGGCGAAGAAAACATATTTGAAGTAACCCAACCATACATATTGTTTCTAAAAACTAACCTGCTTTTCTATGATATAACCAACAACAAAAAGATACCTTTTCCCGGCAAATTCGCATACCATTCTGAAATTGGCAATTTGCCCTTTCAAGAGAATTTCGAAATCCCTGCTTATATATCAGAGAGTATCTATTTCAATACTGTGCAATCAGTATATTCGCCCGTGAACTCCGACGCTTACCCTGTTTACCTGATTCCGAAGAGATTTCGAGCGCAAACTCCCTTCTCACAAATTAGGCTTTTTAAAAGGAAAACAGGAGCTGAGAATATGGAATTCTCTTTCGGTAGGAACATAACAGAATATGGAAGAGTCAATATCGCTGCCGATTATCTTGATGAAACATCTGGGACAAAACGCTCCGTCGTCCTGGACACAGATTTCGAACTTCCCTTCAATAACCACTCCCATTTCATTTTTCTGAACACAAAAGACGACAACTACTCTAATCCTTTTGAAAACAGCCTAACATATTTCTCCATTTCCAGAAAACAGGGCGATATTGGTCTTTTTAGAAAAAATATGGGTGCAGAAGACATTTTTGCTTTGGTCTCAAACATTCGACTTTCTATTCCCCATCAGGAAATTACATTTGGTCTTGACTATCCAAATTTTGATTCAACAAACTATCTAATTACTTTAATTGATAGAATTAACACTCCTCCTCTGTTCTACTTTGTCCCACGATTTGTGATTGATGCAGATAAAGAGTATGCGCTTTCACTGGGTTTAGGATACCATCCCACTGTGGATATCTTCCTTTTCGGCAATATACTTTCAAGGAAACAAGGGAAATTCTTTTACAATCTTGGTTTGCGGAAGAGAACGAATAATGCGCTCTTTGAAACCTATGTATATTCCCCCAAAAAAGCTGTACCAGACAGTTCCGGAATAGTGCTATTTTACGATGGAAATGTGCTTCCCGACCTTTCCATCTCATCGGTGATTGCCACAAAACTTAATGCAGAATACTTCCTATACATTGAGCCCCTTTATCAAAAAACATTTAAGGAAGGAAAACTCAAATCAGGTATCTTTTGTGGTATCCAGTATCCAGGAGATGACATTCATAAGGAAACAAACATAAATGTAGGCATCCTAACACAGATTGTTGATGTGTCGCTCTATTTCATCCTTGATCAAGTAAACTCCAATGAAGATAGAGAATACAGATTCGGCGTTCAGTGGAACTTCTACGATTAGGTTATTCGTATCCTACAATTCCTCTATTGTTATTTCTTTATTCGTGTAAATACAGATAGATGCTGCAATATTAAGAGATTCCTTTACTATATCCTTTGTGTCCAGATTAGAAAAGTTAATCAATGCCGTTGCTGCAGCAAGTGCATAGGGACCACCGGAACCTATGGCAATAATTCTGTTATCGGGTTCAATGACCTCTCCATTGCCTGAGATGAGGAATGCATTTTTCTTATCCAGAACCGCAAGCAGGGCTTCAAGCCTTCTTAAATACTTATCTGTTCTCCAATCTTTTGCAAGCTCCACTGCTGCTCTTGTCAAGTTTCCATGAAACTCTTTTAGTTTTTCTTCAAACCTTTCGAAAAGCGTAAAAGCATCCGCAACTGAGCCAGCAAAACCTGCAAGCACTTTTCCATCATAGAGTTTTCTCACTTTCCTTGCTTTCTCTTTGATTACAGTATCTTTTAAGGTTACCTGTCCGTCCCCACCTATTACAACCTTTCCGTTATGATTAATCCCTAATATAGTTGTGGCTTTCATAATTCCTCCATTTCTTGTTTCTTTAGTTTGTTTACTTGGTTTTGTTTGTTGTGTTATTTTCGCAATTTCTAATTTCCTAGTTTCGCCTTTTTTGCCACTGATTTCACAGATTAACACTGATCAACAAAGTATTTCAAGGTTTCAACTAATTCAACTCTTTTCTCCCTGGAAGAATCTGGTCTGCCACGTTCGTCACTTGTCATTAGTCATCAGTTATTGGTCAATGGTCATCGGTCAACAGTTATCAGTCATCGGTTATTGGTCAATAGTCATCAGT